>Ga0209474_10000018_pt1 | contig 191239 bp, 181 predicted proteins | sample GraSoiAngelo_145_FD_185902 | JGI IMG/M metagenome (GOLD analysis project Ga0209474, IMG submission 185902) | Grasslands soil microbial communities from the Angelo Coastal Reserve, California, USA - 14_1009_05_20cm (SPAdes) (version 2) | ecosystem: Environmental > Terrestrial > Soil >... | reverse complement strand
ACTTCCTGGATCAGTTCTCGGTCGCGTCCGCGCCCGAGGTGTGGCTGGCGGCGGTGGCGCAGCACACGTCGCGGATCCGCATCGGGCACGGCGTCCGTCTGCTGCCCTTCAACTACAACAATCCCATCCGGGCGGCGGAGATGGCCGCGACGCTCGACATCATGAGAGGGCCGGCTGGATTTCGGCACCGGCCGCTCGGCGTCGGCGCTCGAGCTCGAGGGCTTCGGGATCGACCCGAGCCTGACGCGCGCGCAGTGGGACGAGGCCCTGCGCATGATCCCCAGGATGTGGACGCAGGACGAGTTCTCCTGGGACTCGCCGACCTTCAAGATGCCGCCGCGCAACGTCCTGCCGAAGCCGGTCCAGAAGCCGCATCCACCGATCTGGATGTCGGGCACGCAGCCGGAGTCGGCGATCCTCGCCGGCGAGCGCGGCATCGGCTTCATGCATTTCTCGCTCTCCGACCCGTTCGGGATGGACGCGAAGGTGCGCTCCTACCGCGACGCGCTCGCGCGCGCCAGGCCGGTCGGCGAGTTCATCCACGACCAGTTCGCCGCCTTCACGATCCTGTTCTGCGGCCGCGACGACGCCGACGCGGCCGCGCGGGCGGGCGAGGGCGCCACCTGGTACGCCAACCTCGTGGAGCTGGTCTACGCCTCGCTGGGCACCCTGTCGGCGGACCAGAGCTACGCCTGGTACCGCGACCGCATCGCGCGCGAGGCGTACCGGGAGCGCGACCTCCAGGAGCTCGTCGACCGCCGCTCGGTGATCGTCGGCGGTGCGCGGCACTGCATCGAGTCGATCGAGTGGTACGAGTCGCAGGGCGTCGACCTGATGCTCTTCCTCCGGCACGACGACATAGTCGACTCCCTGCGGCGCTTCGGCAGGGAGGTCCTCCCCCACTTCGCCGGAAGGCGGCGGCCCCGAGCGGCGGGCTGAAGCGAGCGATCCCCGCGGTTGGCGACGCGGCGGTCCGCCGGGCTATCATGCGATCACGCGAGGCAGGCATGTGGGACGTCCCCCGAATGCTCCGGGCCCTGAGCGGCCGCGCGCCCGAGGTCGAGTCGCTGCGCCAACAGCTGGGAGTGGCCGAGGGCCGCCTGCGGGCCGTCTTCGAATCGAGCGTCATCGGCGTGATCGTCGGCGACCTCGACGGCGCCATCCGGGAGGCCAACGACGCGTTCCTCTGGATGGTGGGCTGCTCGCGCGAGGACCTCGAGGCGGGGCGCCTCAACTGGATCGAGCTGACACCGCCCGAGCACCGCTCGCTCGACGCCAGCGCGATCGGACGGCTCCAGCGCCGCCGTGCCTATTCGCCGTTCGAGAAGGAGTACCTGCGGAGAGACGGCAGCCGCATCCCCGTCCTGATCATCGGCATGGCTCTGCTCGGCGACGCCGGCGATCAGTGCATCGCGCTCGCCTTACCGCTGATCGAGCGCCGGGCCTCGGCCGAGGTGCTGCGCGCCAGCGAGGCCCGCCTGACGGGCATCATCGGCTCGGTGACGGACGCGATCATCACCATCGACGCGGAGCGGCGCATCGTGGTCTTCAACGCGGCCGCGGAGCGGATGCTCCGCTGCTCGGCCGCGGAGGCCCTCGGGCAGAAGATCGATCGCTTCGTCCCGGAGCGGTTCCAGGCCGGGCATGCCGAGCAGATCCGCTTCACGGAGGGGGGCGACCGGCTGCGCAGCGGCGGCACGTCCGGCACGCTCGTCTGGCGCCGCTCGGACGGCGAGGAATTCTCGATCGAGGTCTCGATCACGCCGGCCGAGGCCGTCGGGCAGACGCTGCACACGATCGTCCTGCATGACGTCACGGAGCGGCAGCGCACCGAGGAGGAGCGCGCGCACCTCCTCGAGCGCGAGCAGGCCGCCCGCACGGAGGCCGAAGAGGCCAACCGCGCCAAGGACGAGTTCCTCGCGACCCTGTCGCACGAGCTCCGCACCCCGCTCAGCACCATGCTCATCTGGGCGGAGCTGCTCCGGCGCCGGGCGCTCGACGAATCCACCACCGCCCGCGCGCTCGAGACGCTCGACCGCAACACGCGGGTGATGACCCGGCTGATCGACGACCTGCTCGACGTCTCGCGCATCGTCACAGGAAAGCTCCGACTCGACACCGGTCCGGTCGACCTCGCGTCGGTGATCCGGGCGGCCCTCGAGGCGGTGCGGCCGGCAGCCGAGGCCAAGCGGCTCGGCGTGGAGTGCGTGCTCGACTCCGAAGTCGGCCCGCTGTCGGGGGACGCCGCCCGGCTGCAGCAGGTGGTCTGGAACCTCCTGTCGAATGCGATCAAGTTCACGCCGAAGGGCGGCCGGGTGACGGTGCGGCTGGAGACGGAGGAGTCGTCCGCCCGCATCACGGTCGCGGATACGGGCAAGGGCATCACCGAGGGCTTCCTGCCGCATATCTTCGAGCCCTTTCGCCAGGCCGACAGCACGACCACGCGGGTGCATGGCGGCCTCGGCATCGGGCTCGGGATCGTTCGCCAGCTGGTCGAGATGCACGGTGGCACGGTGCGTGCCGAGAGCCCCGGCGAGGACCGCGGCGCCACGTTCACCGTGGACCTTCCGCTCGCCGCCATCCGGGAAGCGGTCCAGAGGAGCGAGGCGGAGCCACGGCCGATCGCGGACGCGACGCTCGACAGCGTCCCGACGCTGGCTGGTGTGCGGGTGCTGGTCGTGGACGACCAAGCCGGCGCGCGCGACGCGGTCAGCGCGGTGCTCGAGCAGTGCGGCGCCCGGGTCGCGGTGGCGGCCTCGTCCGTGGAGGCGCTCGAGGCGCTGGCAACCTTCCGACCCGACGTCCTGGTGAGCGACGTCGGCATGCCCGGGGAGGACGGCTACGCTCTCATCCGGAGGGTCCGGGCGCTGGCGTCCGAGGACGGAGGTCGGATTCCAGCCGCAGCGCTCACCGCCTACGCACGGGTCGAGGACCGCAGGCGGGCGCTCCTCGCCGGGTACCAGGCCCATGTGCCGAAGCCGGTCGCGCCCGCCGCGCTGGTGGCCGTGATCGCGCGCCTGGCGGGGGAGGGCCGGCAACGTTGACGTGCTACGGTGTCATCGGCGTGCGATCGCCCGGACCAGCGGCTCCGGAGCGAGGCACTCGGCGCTGGCGCTGCCATTCCGGATCTGCGCCGCCGTGCGGAGGAGCTCGGCGGTGGCGCCGATCGCCTTGGCAAGCGGCCCCCCGGGCTCGAAGAGCGGCCGCTGCTCCTTCGAGCTGAGCAGCGTGATGCCCGCCAGCGCCTCGCTGAACTCCTCGACGCTGATCCGCTCGCGGCTTGCCATCAGCTCCCGGGCCTCGCTCGGGTGCTCGGCCGCGTAGGCGAGGCTCTGGTCCCATGCCCGGAGGATGCGGGCGGCGTCATCGGGCCGCCGCTCGAGCACGTCGCCGGCGAGCGCCACGACGCCCACCACCTCGCGGGGAATGTCGGCGCTGCTGAAGAGGACGCGCGTGCCGGGGATCTGCAGGATCTCGAAGGAGACGGGTGGATAGGTCACGGCCGCGTCCACCCAGCCGCTGTCGAGGTTCTTCGCCATGTCGGTCTGATCCGTTGCGACCACGGCGACCGCGGAGAACGGCATGCCTTCCCGCGCCAGCGCGCGGGCCAGCACGAACATGCCGACCGATTCGGGCTCGGCGGCCACCCGTTTACCCGCCAGCTCCGAGACCGCCGTGATGTTGCCGCGGGCGAGAATCATGTCCGAGCCGTTCGAGAAGTCGGTGACCATGAAGGCGCGCGGGGCGCGTCCGGTCGCGTCGCGCGACTGCAGGAGCTCGACCAGCGTGCCGGTCATCCCGTCGATCTGACCGCGGTCGAAGGCGCGCCGGACGTCGCCGAGCGAGCTGTACTCGATCAGGCGGACGTCGACGCCCTGCGCGGCGAAGAAGCCCTTCTCCTGCGCCAGAAACAGCAGCTCGTTGGCCGGCCACGCGTTGATGCCGATGCGCAGCGGCAGCTCGTGTCCGCCGCAGCCGGCCAGCCATGCGGCGCACACGACGGCGGAAACGACGGGCGGGCACCGGCGCTGCCCGGCGGCGTTCGTCCGCTCCCGTCCCATGGTTCCCCGACAGTCCTATCGGCATGGCGCACGGCGAACTTCACTGCCCCGAACGAGGAGGTCGGTGCGAGCGAAGGCAACCCGCGTCATGAATTTGTCGTGTGGCAGGCGACGCAGCGGTTGTCTGGCCGCATCGCCGCCGTGGGACCCGATCTTGCAAAGCCGGCGGACTCCGGAGGATCCATGGGCTTTCGTGCTGTCACGCTGCTGGCCGCGGTATCGGTCATCGCCGTCGCATTCCCGGGCGGCGCTCTGCTGGCCAAAGTGACGCCCCTTCAGGTGCAGGTCACGTCGCTCGCCTTCAACAGCGACACGTGTTGCCTGACCTACCGTCTCTCGGCCGCCAGCGCGGGCAGGCTGCTCGTCGACAGCCGTGACGGCTGCGACGCGCCGGGCCGCCAGTGGCGCGTCAGCGTCACGTCGCCAGGCAGGAAGGGCGCGAAGAGCAGCGTGGGCAGCGGCTCGTGCAGCGCCTGGACGGGTCTTGCCACGATGCGGGTCAGAGGCGGGAGCCCGTACCAGCTCACCGTGTGTTACGACGGCGGGGCGAGCGCGACCTTTCCCGCCGCCATGGACCTGCGCCTGCAGTACTCGGGCAGCCTCGCCGTCGAGGGGCCAGCGGGATGCGAGTCGCTGCTGTGGGGCACCACGACCACCACGACCACGACGACGACCACGCTCCCCTTGTGCACCACGACGACGACGCTCCAGCCCTGCGGCGGCCCTCTCGGGACGGCGTCGATCAGCTCGACGGACGGCTCGCCACAGACCTTGCTCGCCTCGGCGCCCGCCAGCGGCACGCTCGAGCTGACGATCACGGGCACGGTCTGCCACGGCGGGAGCTTCAACTGCCAGTACACGTATGACTACGAGTTCTGGACGAATGACCCGAGCGGCCCGAGCCACGTCACGAACATCACGGTGAACGGCATGCACCTCGTCCCCGTGGGATCGCCTGGCACGCCGACATCGGACCATTCGTACGTCGTGCAGCTTCCCGTGAGTGGGGGCGACCCGGTGACGGCGTCCGACAGCGACACGGTCTACACCGACAACTCGGGGGCGCTCCACGTCGACATGAACCTGGTGTGCGACCCGTAGCGCCGGAACCCGGACGCTGGATTCCCCCGTCCAGCCGTGCTAGCAGCGCTCCCGCGCGCGACGCAGGGGAGGTGGAATGACAAGGAAGCGGAGGAGCCCGTCGAGCGAGCCACGGACGCCGCTTCCGGTGCGGCCCGTGAATCTCCTGGCCGGCATCGCGCCCGGCGTCGACTTGGGCGCCGACGATCTCCCGGCGGGTGTCGCCGGGGCCGAGGCCACGATGCCCGCGACGGTCAGCGTCGAGGAGGTCGGCAAGATGCTCCGCTGTGGCGACGCCACGGTGCGAAGGCTGATCCAGAGCGGCGTGCTCAGGCCGGTCGAGGGGCGGGGCAAGGTCCGCGTCCGACGGACCGAGGTCCTGGCGCTCCGCGCCGGCGTTCTCCCCGCGACCTCCGACAAGCCTGGCGAGTGAGCCCGGCCGGCCCGCCGGCCGCTTTTGTACCCGCCATGGCCGACAGCGTGCGAAATGGTGCGGCCGATGCCATGGCCTCCTGCGTCATCGCCGAAAAACCTTGACCTGACCGGCTGCGCCTGCGCGGCACGGAACTCGCTCTCCCGGCCCCCGAGGGGAGGGGTTGGGGATGACGCAGACGAAGGGCCGCCAGACGAAGAGCATGAGCCCGCGCCGCCGGGTGATCGCGGTCGGCAAGCGCGTCAACGGTCGCTGGCAGGTGCGCACGAGCCTGTGGCGCTACCTGGCCGCGACCGCGCTCTCCGCTCAGTGAGCGGCAGCCCGGCGGTCGAGCGTCGCCGCGCGCGCCTCGACGAAGTCGAGTACGCGTGCTTCCAGGCAGACGCCGTCGAGACGGTCGATCTCCTGCACGCCCGTCGGGCTCGTGACGTTCACCTCGGTCACTAGGCCGCCGATCACGTCCAGCCCGACGAAGTAGAGCCCGTCGGCGTTCAGCCGCTCCGCCATGCGCCGGCAGATCTCGCGGTCGCGGGCGTCGACCGGCGCCCGCTCGACCCGCCCGCCGACGTGGATGTTGCCGCGGTGCTCGTCCTCGCGCGGGATGCGCCGGACGGCGCCGAGCGGCTCGCCGGCGAGCACGATGAGCCGCTTGTCGCCCTGCTCGCGCACCACGGGCAGGTAGCGCTGTGCCATCACGAGGCGCGTCGCGTCGCGCGTCGAGAGCTCGAGGATCGCGTTCAGGTTGCGGTCGGCGCGGTGCAGGTGGAACACCCCGGCGCCGCCGTAGCCGTCGAGCGGCTTCACGATCATCTCGCCGCCGAGCGACTCCATGAAGGCCTTCAGGCGCGCGGGCTCGGCGCTCACCAGGCTCTCGGGCACGAGGTCCGGGAAGCGGAGGGCATAGAGCTTCTCGTTCGCCTCGCGCAGCCCTCGGGGGTCGTTCAGCACGAAGGTCACGCGGGGATCGACCAGGCCGAGCAGCTGCGTGGCGAAGTAGTAGGCGAGGTCGAAGGGCGGGTCCTTGCGCATGAAGACGACGTCGAACCAGACGAGCGGAACCGTGCGCTCCTCGTGGAGCGTGCAGGGCGGATCGGCGCGCCGGGCGTGCATCCGCCGGACGCGGGCGACGGGCCGCGCCTGCTCGGCGAACAGGTCTTCGATGCCGCAGTGGTACTGCCCGTGGCCCCGTTGCTCGCCCTCGAGCATGAACGCGAAGGTGGTGTCCTTGTCGACCAGGATGCGCGCGAGGGGATCCATCACGTAGAGGATGCGGAGGGCCGACGCCGGCATCGGCTCGGATGCTATGCCCGGTCACCGGACGCGGCAAGCCCGCAGACGGTCCCGCTGCGCGTTCGCGATCGACGGCGACTGGCGTCGGTGGTCGGAAGCCGCTGCCCCAGCCTTCCTCCTGGCGGTCCGCCAGCCTTGGCACATGATAGCTATCCTGCTATTATCGCCGAAACAAGATGGCCCTGCGCCTGCAGCTGTTGCTCCCTCAGCCGCGCACCTGGGGCGGCCGTCGCCCCGGCGCGGGCCGCAAGGTCACCCCGGGCCGCCGCCCGGGCGTCCCGCACCAGGCCCGGCCGGCACACACCGCCGCGTACCCCGTGCATGTCACTCTCCGCAGCGGCCATACCGTCCGCTGCCTGCGAGCCGCACGGGTCTTTCCGGTCGTCCGCCGCGCGCTCGCCGCGGCCTCCCACGGCGGCTTCAGGATCCTTCATTTCAGTGTTCAGGACGACCATGTCCATCTGATCGTCGAGGCCGATGACACACGGGCGCTCGGCCGCGGCGTCCGGGGCCTTGTCATCCGCATGGCGCGGGCGGTCAACCGCGCCCTCGGCCGCCGCGGCGCCGTCTGGGGTGACCGGTACCACGCCCGGGCGCTCACGACGCCGCGCGAGGTGCACAACGCGATCGCCTATGTGCTGAGGAATCGCCAGAAGCACTGCGCGGGAGAACGCGGCCTGGATCCGTGCTCGTCGGCGCTGTGGTTCGACGGGTGGCGGGAGGCCGTCGCGACCGTGGCCGCCGCGGCGCCCGTGGTCCGCGCGCGCACCTGGCTTGCCGCGGTGGGCTGGCGCCGGCACGGTCTGCTCGGGATCGACGAGCGGCCGCGGGGTCGGCGCGGCCGGATAGGGCAGTTGCAACGGGGCGAGCTCGATCTCCCCGGCCTGACCCCGGAGCGCGCGGTCGACGCGCACGCGGGGACCCGTGGTGAAGTGACCTCTCGTCGCGCCGAAGGCTACTGAGGACGCCCGCTGAGAGCGCTCTCTCTGGTACCTGGCCGCCTCTTTCGCCTGCTAAAGCTGCCGCGGGGTCAGACTGACCCACTACCGGGTTTCTTCGTGGGTCGCCGAGTCGGCGCCCCTTCCCGCCGTGGACGCGGTCGCCACTTCGCGCGCTCAGCCCACGTCGCCCCACCGGTGCAGGCATAGCGCGACCGCGACGACGGCGGCAGTTTCGGCGCGCAGGATGCGAGGCGCGAGTCCAACGGGTGTAAAGCCGTGGGCGCGCGCGTCCCCCACCTCGTCCGTGGCGAAGCCGCCTTCCGGGCCCACCACGATGATGGCCGCATCGGCCCGGGGAGGGAGGGCGGCAAGGCGAGTGGAACGCTCGCCTTCCCAACAGATCACGCGCACGCCCGGCCACGGCTGTCGCACCAGGTCGGCGAGCGCGACCGGCGGGTCCACGACCGGCACGGCCGTGCGTCCCGATTGCTTCGCGGCGGCCAGGGCGATGCGCTGCCACCGCTCGGGGTGGCCGGTGCCGATCGTGTGACGCGAGCGGACCGTCGCGATGCGCGCCACGCCGAGCTCGGTGGCCTTCTGGACCACCAGGTCCATCTTCGCGCTCTTGAGCAGCGCGGGCGCGAGCACGAGCGCGAGGGGCGGCTCGCGCGCCGGCCGGGCCGTCGCCACGATCGCCGCCGACGCTTCGCGGCCGCCGACGCGCTCGAGGCGGACCTCGTGCTCGGCTCCCTGCTCGTCGAAGACGACGAGGACGTCGCCGGGGCGGAGGCGCAGCGTGCGCAGGTGCCTCAGCTCGGCGCCCTTGATACGGACCCGGCCGCCGGCCGCCTGGGTGCTCGGGACGAAGAGGCGGAGCACTACGCGGCCCGCGCGAGCGTCAGCGTGCGCCAGCGGTCCTCGGCGCGCACGCTCACCGTCCGCCACGCGGGGAAGGCGGCGGTCACCGTCTCCACCTGGGTGTCGAGCAGCCCCGACACCACGAGGTGACCCTCCTCCGCCGTCACCGCGGCGAGCGCGGCGGCGTCGTGCACGAGCGCGTCGGCGAGCAGGTTGGCGACCACCAGGTCGAAGCGGCCGCGACAGGCGTCGGCGCGCCCGCAGAGGAGACGGACGTCCGGCGCGCCGTTCCGGTCGAGGTTCGCCCGGGCGCGCGGCAGGACGTCGGGGTCGACGTCGAGGGCGACCACGCGCGGCACGCCGAGCCGGGCGAGCGCCGCCGACAGCAGGCCGGAGCCCGTCCCCACGTCGAGGGCGGAGACGACCCGCCCGCCCGTGACCTCCGCCTCGATCGCCTCGAGGCACATCCGCGTGGTGGCGTGCTGTCCCGTGCCGAACGCCTGGCCGGGCTCGATGACGATCACCTCGCGGCCCCCGCCGTCCGGCACGTCCCACGGCGGGGCGATCGCGAGGCGGCGGCCGACGAGCACGGGACGGTGGTGGCGGCGGAAGACGCCCTCCCAGTCGACGTCGGCGAGGGGGGCGCTCTCGATGGCCACGTCGCCCGTGCCGGCCAGGTAACCGGCCAGGGCGGCCGCGACGCGGGTGTGCGCGCTCGCGGGCACGTGCGCCTCGACGACGACGCGGTCCGGCGCCACGCCCTCCGTCTCGCGCACGACCGCCGGCGCCCCCTCGGCCACGAGGAAGTCGGCGAGCGGCTCGGCCGTCGCGGGGGGCACGGCCACGCGCAGCAGCAGCCACTCCACGCCGCGTCTATGCCAGGCGAATCGGTTGACGGAAAGTCATGCGCCGCCTATGGGGAGCGCGTGCGTTGCCTCGTGATCGCCCACCGCGGGGCCAGCGGCACGCATCCCGAGAACACCCTGGCGGCGTTCCGCCGCGCCGTCGAGCTCGGCGCCGACATGATCGAGCTCGACGTCCAGCTCACGCGCGACGGCGAGGTGGTGGTGTTCCACGACGCGACGCTCGAGCGCACCACCGACGGCGCCGGCCCGCTCTCGGCGCTCACCCTGGCCGAGGTCCGCCGGCTGGATGCGGGATGCTGGTTCGGGACCGCCTTCGCGGGTGAGCGGGTGCCGACCCTCGCCGAGGTCCTGGCTGCGGTGCCGCTTCCCGTGAACGTCGAGCTCAAGCCGGAGCGGGACGACGACGGCCTCGAGGCCCGGGCGCTCGCCGTCGTCGAGCGGGCGGGGGCCGGGCAGCGCGTCGTCTTCTCGTCCTTCGCGGGGCGTGCCCTCGAGCGGCTGCGAGCCCGCGCGCCATCGGCGACGCTCGCCGTCCTCTGGGAGCAGGAGCCGGTGCCCCACGCGATCCGCCTTGCGGAGCGCGTCAGTGCGAGAGCCTTGCATCTCCGCAAGGAGGTGGCCACCCCCCCGGCGGTCGCGGCGGCGCGGGCTGCGGGGCTCGCCGTCCGCGTGTGGACGGTGAATGCGCAAGCCGATTTCGACCGCCTGGTGGCGGTGGGCGTCGATGGCGTCTTCACCGATTTCCCGGAGCGATTCTTGCAAATTGCGGCCGCCGGTGCGGCCAGGCGGGGCACAAGTTCGCGAACCGACCTTGACTGACCATGGCTTTTCCTTAATGGTCCCTTCTTCGCTCTTCCACCGCCGCGGCGCCGTCGCGGCGGCGGGAGCCCGGAGAGGGGGTGAATGCAGCGCATGGCAGGGGTTCGGGTCAAGGAGAACGAGCCCATCGAGAGCGCGATCCGTCGCTTCAAGAAACAGTGTGAGAAAGCCGGCATTCTCGCCGAGCTGCGCAAGCGGGAGCATTACGAGAAGCCAAGCGTCAGGCGGAAGAAGAAGGCGATGGCGGCCCGCAAGCGCGCCCTGCGCCGCGCCGCCCGCACGCCTGTCTAGGCCCCCCCTCCGCTCCACTCCGGGTCCGGCCGCCCCCGTCGGACCGGGAGGATGTCCGTGAACCAGGTCGATGCGCTGCTCGTCGTCCTCTTGGTTCCCTTCGCGCTCCGGGGATACGTACGCGGCTTCTGCCGGGAGAGCGTCGGGCTCGTCGGGCTGCTCGCCGGAGGGCTCGCGGCGGCGGCCTGGGGCCCGGCTCTCGGGGCCGAGCTCGTCGTGCGCCATCTCCTGCGGCCGGTCCTGGCCGATGTGATCGGCTGCGCGGCGCTCTTCGTCGCCGTCAACCTGGCTACCCATCTGCTCGGCGCTTTGGCCGACCGCGTCGCCCGGGCGCTGTTCCTCGTGACCTTCAACCGCGCCGCCGGGGCCGTCTTCGGGCTCGCCAAGGGGGCGGCCCTCCTCGGCTTCGCGCTGCTGCTCGCCCAGCGCCTGGTCCCGTCCGCTGCGCTCGCCGAGGTGATCGCGGCCTCACGGCTCGGCCGGCCGCTGACGGACCTGGCCACGGGCGTGGTGAGCGTCGGACGAACCCTGAGCCCTTCGAGCCCCGCCGGCCCCGGCGCGGCCAACCGGCGGGCCTGAGGACGCGTATGGCTGGCCGCATCCGCGACGACGCGATCCGAGGTATCCGCGAACGGGCCAGCCTGGTCGAGGTCGTGTCCGACGCCGTCGCGCTCCGGCGGCGAGGGCGCAGCTTCGTCGGGCTCTGTCCCTTCCACGCCGAGAAGACACCCTCCTTCACGGTGAGCGAGGAGCGCGGCTTCTTCCACTGCTTCGGGTGCGGCGAGCACGGCGACGTCTTCTCGTTCGTCATGCGCGTCGAGTCGCTCCCGTTCCCGGACGCCGTGCGCCGCGTGGCGGCGCGCTTCGGCATCCCGGTGCCCGAGGACGAGGGCGGGTTGCGCCCCCGTGGCGAGCCCCTCGTCACGGTCAACGCGGCCGCCGCGGCGTTCTTCCAGGCCGAGCTCGCCGGCCCGGCGGGCGCCCGCGCCCGTGCCTACCTCGCCGAGCGGGGCGTCGGCGAGGGGGCGGTGCGCCGCTTCGGCCTCGGCTACGCGCCGGCGAGCGGCGAGGCGCTCGGGCGACACCTGCGCGCCAAGGGGTTCCCGGTCGAGGACTGCCTCACCGCGGGCCTCCTGCTCCGCCGCGATCGCCCCGGCGCCGGGTCCGGTCTCCTCGATCGCTTCCGCGACCGCCTCATGTTCCCGATCTCGGACGCGGGCGGGCGGATCGTCGCCTTCGGGGGACGCGTGCTCCCGGGCCGTCCCACCGCCGGGGACCCCCCACCGAAGTATCTGAACTCGCCCGAGTCCCCGCTCTTCCGCAAGGGGCACACCCTCTACGGGCTCAGCCAGGCGCGGGATGCGATCCGGCAGACGGGGCGCGCCATCGTCGTCGAGGGGTACCTCGACCTGATCGCCCTCGCCGAGGCGGGCGTGGCGGAGACCGTGGCCCCGCTCGGGACGGCGCTCACCGTCGAGCAGCTGCGCACGCTCCGGCGCTTCACGGAACGCGTCATCGCCTGCTTCGACGGCGACGCGGCGGGCCGGCGGGCCGCGGCGCGCAGCTTCCCGGTGTTCGTCGAGGCAGGCTTGTGGGGGCAGGGCGCCTTCCTCCCCGCGGGCGAGGATCCGGACAGCTACGTCCGCGCGCACGGCGCGGCCGCCCTGGAGCGCTGTCTCGCCGGCGCCGTGCCGCTGGTCGACGCGTACGTCACCGAGCTGGCCGGCCCGGATGCCGCGGCGGTGGGACGGCGGGCCGAGGCGGCGCGCGAGGTCGCGCGCATCCTGAAGAAGGTGCGGAACCCGTTCGAGCACGACGTGCTGGCGCGGCTCGCGGCAGCGCGGCTCGGGGTGCGCGAGGAGGTGCTGCGCAGCGAGGGCGCGGTGGAGCCGCCTGCGCCGGTGCCGGCGGCGAGCGGAGCGCGCGGACCCGAGGCGCTGCTCGTGGAGCTGATGGCGGCGGACCCGAGCGTCGCCGCGCGGGTCCGGGACGCGGGAGTCATCGCCGAGTTCCAGCATCCGGAGTGGCGTGCGACCGCAGAGGCGATCGCCGCGGCGGCGGGTGCGGCCGAGCCCGCGGCGCTCGTCCAGTCGCTGCCGCGCGCGCTCCGCGACCGCGTCGCGGCCCGGCTCCTCGGCGACGATCCAGCCGAGCGGGAGAATCGCGAGCAGGAGTTCGCGGACTGCGTGGCCGCGATCCGCCGGCGGCGCGAGAGCGACGCGCAGCGCCGCCTGCGGGAGGAGATCCGTGCCGCCGAGGCGCGCGGCGACGAGATGGCGGCCCGCACCGCCCGGCAGCAGTGGCAGGAGTTCACGGACAAGACGCGCACCTGAGGTCGAAGGGTGTCGCGGTGGACCGCACGGATGCGTAACCAAACGGAGAAGGCTTCCAGAGATGAGCACGAACCAGGCAGCGAAGCGGTCGACGCGGCCAGATGAAGTAGCCCCAGAGCGTCTCGACGGTGTGGTCGCCATGCTCGGGACGCTCGACGCGGAGGAGGACGAGTCCCCGGAGCCGGCGGAGGAGGCGCAGGGCGACGAGGAGCCGGCGCCCGCCGTCGCGGTCGACCGCGACACGGCGGGGAGCGTCGACCCGGTCCGCATGTACATGCGGCAGATGGCCTCCGTCGCCCTGCTCACGCGCGAAGGCGAGGTGGAGATCGCCCGCCGCATCGAGGCCGGCGAGCGCGAGATGATCCGCGGCGTTCTCGGTTGCCCCTACGCGCTGCGGCGCGTCCTCGCTCTCGGGGATCGGCTACGGGCCGGCGAGGTGCGCCTGCGGGACCTCGTGCGCGACGAGACCGACGAGGAGGGCGAGCCGGTCGAAGACGACGAGACGCACCGCCGCCGCTTCCTGAAACAGCTCGCGACCCTCCGCCGTCTCGCCGACGAGTGCGGCGGCTCGCCGCCGCGGCCCGGTCAGCCGGCACACAACGGGCGGCGCCAGCACGCCCGAGAAGGGCGCCAGCAGCGGCTCCGCCGCCAGGCGCGGCTCCTCTCGGCCCTCTGCCGGCTCGGCCTGAACCGCCGGCAGATCGAGCAGCTCATCGCCGGCCTCGATCGCGCGGCCGCGAGCGCCGCCGAGCACACCGCGAAGCTGGACGCCGTCGAACGCGAGACCGGGCGGCGCATTCCCGAGCTGCTGCGCGAGAGCACCGGCGCGGCGAGCGCGGGCAAGCGCGGCGGAGCCAGACGGATCGACCGCGAGCACCTCCTGGTGCTCGCCGAGCAGGTTCGAACCACGCAGGGCCAGCTGCGGACGATCGAGCGCGACACCGGGCTGTCCGCCGCGGCGCTCCAGCGCCAGGTCGCTGCCGTGCACCAGGCGGAACGGCGCGCGCGCGCCGCCAAGCAGGAGCTGATCCAGGCGAACCTCCGTCTCGTGGTGTCGATCGCGAAGCGCTACATGCATCGCGGGCTCCAGTTCCTCGACCTGATCCAGGAAGGCAACATGGGCCTCATGCGCGCGGTCGACAAGTTCGAGTACCAGCGGGGTTACAAGTTCTCCACCTATGCCACTTGGTGGATCCGCCAGGCGATCACCCGCGCCATCGCCGACCAGGCCCGCACCATCCGCATCCCCGTCCACATGGTGGAAACCATGAACAAGCTGGTCCGCGTGTCGCGCCTCCTGGTCCAGGAAGTGGGTCGCGAGCCGACTCCCGAGGAGATCGCGACGCGCATGGAGATGACCCCGGACAAGGTCCGCAAGGTGCTGCGCATCGCCCGCGAGCCGATCTCGCTCGAGACGCCCATCGGCGAGGACGAGGAGAGCCAGCTCGGCGACTTCATCGAGGACAAGTCGGCGATCGCTCCCGCCGACGCCGTCGTGAATCGCAGCCTGTGCGATCAGACGCGGAAAGTGCTGGCCACGCTGAGCCCGCGCGAGGAGCAGGTCCTGCGCCTGCGGTTCGGCATCGGCGAGCGCAACGACCACACGCTCGAGGAGGTGGGGTTGCGTTTCGCCGTGACTCGGGAGCGCATCCGCCAGATCGAGGCGAAGGCGCTCCGCAAGCTCCGGCATCCGAGCCGCTCGCGGAACCTGCGAGGCTTCTTTGACGGCTGAGCCCGCCCAGGCTTGCAGAAGAGCCGCTTCGGTGCTTCACTCGCACCCCGCCTGGTGGGCCCATAGCTCAGGCGGTCAGAGCTGCCGGCTCATAACCGGTAGGTCGTGCGTTCGAGTCGCACTGGGCCCACCGTCGGCCGCGCGAGCCCGTCACCAACGCCGGGGGACAACGGAGGGACGTCAGACTTGGCGACGCAGATCGGTCTACTCGCGAACCTCCAGGTCATCGACCAGAGCCTGCGCGCGAAGACGCTCGCGGTAGAGGAAGGGCAGGGCCGGGTCGCCGCGCTCGAGGAGGCGGTCCAGGCGCAGAGCGCTGCCGCCGCGGCGGCCCGCGGGGAGCTGGGGGTCGTGACCGCACGGCAGCAAGAGCTCGAGACGCGGCTTACCGCCAACGAGACGAAGCTGAAGGACCGGCGCATGCGCCTCGCGCGCATCCGCAGCGACAAGGACCTCGGCGTGGCACGGCGGGAGGTCGACCTCCTCAAGGAGGAGACGGGCACCATCGAGACCGAGCTGATCGGCGTGCTCGAGCAGGTCGAAGCGGGGAGCGCCAAGCTGCGCGGCATCGAGGAGGAGCTAGCGCGGCTGCGGGCCGCCATGGAGACCGAGGCCGCGGCGCTGCGCGAGACGGTGTCGCGCCTGTCGGGCGAGATCGAGCGAGAGCGGACGGTCCGCAACGCGCTGGTCGAGGGCCTCGACGGCGAGCTGCGCCGCAAGTACGAGATGATCTTCTCGCGGCGCGGCGGGCTGGCCGTGGTCGAGATCCGCGAGGGCACCTGCCAGGGCTGCCGCATGCGCGTCCCGCCCCAGCTCATCAACGAGCTCCAGCGCAACGAACAGGTGATCCTCTGCCCGAGCTGCCAGCGCATGCTATACTGGCGGGCTGAGCGGGCGGAGGCGAGCGGGTAGCGGATGACCGGCGCCGTGCGCCGGAGGAGGTCGAGCAGCCGCCCGCCGCGCAGCGCGGCGGGAGGAAAGTCCGGACTCCACAGGGCAGGGTGGCCGCTAACGGCGGCTTCGAGCGATCGGGGGAAAGTGCCACAGAAAGGAGACCGCCCCAGGCCACGAGCCTGGAGCAAGGGTGAAAAGGCGAGGTAAGAGCTCGCCAGATCCGTTCGTGAGAACGGATGCTCGGCAAACCCCACCCGGAGCAAGACCGAGTAGGAGGGAGGCCCGGCCCACCAGGCCGGGCGCGGGTGGTCCGCCCGTTCCCTCGGGTCGGTCGCTCGATCCCCCGGGCAACCGGGGGACCAGACGAATGGCTGCTGCCCCCGCCCGGTGAGCGGGGGGACAGAATCCGGCTTACAGACCTCCTCCGGCGTTTATACCTCCCGGGGGCCCGTGCGGTGCTCGCGCGCTACGCGCGCTGCGGTCCAACGCTCGCGCGGCTCCGCCGCGCGCCCCGGACCCCGCGCCGCACGCGGCAAAGCCGCGCGCGGCTTACGCTTCAGTCCGACGGGCGGGAGGCGCCTTGACAGCCTGCGGGCGCGCGGAGTATAGCCGCGGGCAGCTGTGGGGAGAGGTGGGGCGTGGCGGTTGTGGAGTGAAGCATTGTGGGGTAGCCCTCCCCGGCCAATGGGATGTTTCGCGGGAACTTCGAGCACGTGGTGGACGACAAGGGGCGGGTCGCCATCCCAGCCCGCTTCAGGGAGGCGCTCTCCGGGCTCCAGGAAGAGCGCCTTGTCGTCACCAAGTTCGCGCACCGCGGCCGCCATTGCCTCGACGTCTACCCGCTCGGCGCCTGGCGGCGGCTGGAGAAGCGCATCCTCGGCAAGAACCGGTTCCATCCGCGGGTGGTGGGCTTCGCGAACTACTACGTCTCGGGGGCACACGAGTGCCAGCTCGACGCCCAGGGCAGGATCCTCGTTCCCGAGCTGCTCCGGGCGTACGCCGACCTCGGCCGCGACGCGATGTTTGCCGGCGACATCGACAAGTTTCGCATCTGGAACAAGGAGACCTGGCGGCAGGTGTTCGAAGAGGACGAGCGCGTCGTGCTCGAGAACCCCGAGCTCCTGGGAGAGCTCGAACTGTGATTATTAGGTGAGAGCAAACCGCCACAGGGCGGAGGTGGGAGTGAACGGTGGGGGCGGCGAGCGCTATGGCCGGGCGTCGCACGCTGAACGTGCCACCGACGACGAACGAGACGGGCATCGGGCCGGTGGGCGCTGCCCACGTGCCGGTGATGCTGGGGGAGGTGGTGGAGTGGCTGCGCCCCCGACCGGGTGCCCGTCTCGTCGATGCGACCGTAGGGCTCGGCGGGCACGCGGCGGCGCTCCTCGGCGCCGCACCCGACACTAGCCTCCTCGGCCTCGACCGTGACCCTCAGGCGCTCGCCCGCGCGCGCGAGCGGCTGCGGGCCGAGAGCGACCGTATAGACCTTCGGCAGGCGAGCTTCGCCGATGCGGCCGCGATCCTGGCGGAGAAGGGATGGGACGCCGCGGACGCCGTGCTCCTCGACCTCGGCGTCAGCTCCCTTCAGCTCGACACCCCCGAGCGCGGCTTCGCGTTCCAGCGCGAGGGGCCGCTCGACATGCGGATGGACCCGAGCGGCACGCGCACCGCGGCCGAGATCGTCAACCGCTGGCCGGAGGCGCGGCTGGCGCGCCTGATCGCGGAGTGCGGCGAGGAGCGGCGGGCGCGAGCCGTCGCCCGGGCCATCGCGCGCGCCCGTCCGCTCCGGACCACGGGCCAGCTCGCGGCGGTCGTGTCGGGCGTGGTCGGCCCCGGCCGGGGGGGAATCCATCCCGCCACCCGCACGTTCCAGGCGCTGCGCATCGCCGTCAACGACGAGCTGGGCGCACTCGAACGCTTCCTGACCGACGGCTACCAGCTGCTGCGTCCCGGTGGCCGCCTGGCCGTCCTCTCCTACCACTCGCTCGAGGACCGGCGCGTGAAGGAAGCCTTCCGCCATTGGGCGGCGGACTGCCTCTGCCCTCCCGGGCTCGTGCGCTGCGCCTGCGGCTGGAGCGCCAAGGTCCGGCTCTCGACCCGCCGGCCGCTCCGCCCCGCGCCGGCGGAGGTCGCGAGGAACCCGCGGGCGCGCAGCGCGCGGCTGCGCGTCGTCGAGCGTCTCGAGGCGAGCCAGTGAAGTCCACCGGCGCCGCGTCGCGCCATCCGGAGCTGCGCATCCGGCGACCGCTCGTGCGGCCGTCGTCCGATGCCCGCCGGGTCCTGCGCCTGGTGCGCGGCCTGCCGCGCCACGCCCTGGCGCTCGGCGCGTTGCTGGTGGTCCTCTGCATGGCGCGCGTCTGGCTTCGCCTGGAAACGGTGAACCTCGGCTACGAGCTCTCGTCGGCGCGCCAGATGCAGCTCCGGCTGGAGCACGAGCGGCAGGAGCTCGAGGTCGAGATCGCGACGCTCCGCGACCCGGCGCGCGTCGCCGACATCGCGCGCCGCCGCCTCGGCATGAGGGATCCCGAGAAGGGGCAGGTGGTGGTGCTCCCGTGAGAGCCGCGCGGGGGCGGCGCATGATCGCCGTCGGTGGCCTCTTCGCGGCGCTCTTCGTCCTGGTGGCGGCGCGGGCGCTCGACCTGGCCGTGCTCCGCGGGCCTGCGCTTGCTCGCCTCGCGGCCATGCAGCACCATCAGCGCATCGAGCTCCTGTCGCACCGCGGACCGATCGTCGATCGCTCGGGGGAGCCGCTGGCCCTCTCGGTCGACGTGCCGTCGATCTACGTCCGGCCGCGCGAGCTGGCAGCGCATGTGCCCGCGGCCGACGGCCGGCTGGCGCGCCTCGCCACCGCGCTGCACATGCCGCTGCGGGCGCTGCGCGCGAAGCTCCGGAGCCGCCAGCCGTTCGTCTGGCTGAAGCGCCAGGCGCTGCCGCGCGAGGGCGAAGCCATCGGCCGGCTCGGACTGCCGGGCGTCTACACCGTGACGGAAGGGCGGCGCTTCTACCCGCACGGCAGCCTCGCCGCGCACGTCCTCGGCTTCGTGGGCGTGGACTCTCAGGGCCTCGAGGGGCTCGAGCAGCGCTTCGACCGCGTCATCCGCGGCGAGCCGCAGTACCTGGAGTTCGACCGCGATGCGCGCGGGCGGGAGATGTTCACCGGCGGGGTGCGAGCGGCGCCGGACCAGGGCGGCCGCCTGGAGCTCACGCTCGACGCCGGCATCCAGGAGGCGACCGAGCGCGAGCTACAGAGCGGGATCGCCGCCGCCCGTGCGGCGGGCGGAGCGGCCGTCGTCCTCGACCCGGCGACGGGCGAGGTGCTCGCGCTCGCCAACGTCCCGACCTACAACCCGAACGAGCCCGGCGACTGGACCGACAAACGCTGGCGCGACCGGGTCCGCAACCGGGCGATCACGGATCCCTACGAGCCCGGCTCCACGTTCAAGGCGATCCTCGCCGCGGCGGCGATCGAGGAGCGGGTGGTCACGCCGGGCGAGCTCTTCTTCTGCGAGCGCGGCCGCTTCCAGACGGCCGGGAGGGCGATCCACGACACGCATCCGTACGGGTGGCTGTCGTTCGCCGAGGTGATCCAGTACTCGAGCAACATCGGGGCGGCCAAGGTCGGCGAGCGTCTCGGCCGGGAGCGTTACCATCGCTACCTGCGCGCCTTCGGCTTCGGTGGCCGGACGGGCATCGAGCTGCCCGGTGAGACGCCGGGCATCGTGCGGCCCGTCCAGCGCTGGACCCACGTCGACCTCGCGACGCTCAGCTTCGGCCAGGGCGTCTCGGTCACCCCCGTGCAGATGGCGGCCGCGTTCGCGGCGATCGCCAACGGCGGCACGCTGCTCCGGCCCTTCGTCGTCAAGCGGGTCGTCGCGCCGGACGGCGAGGTGGTGCTCGAGAACGAGCCGACTGCGGTCCGGCGCGTGGTGAGCACCCGGAGCGCTCGCACCACGACGGAGCTGCTCCGCCGCGTCGTCGAGCATGAGGGCGGCACCGGCACGAAGGCCCGGCTCGAGGACTTTCCGGTCGCCGGCAAGACGGGCACGGCGCAGAAGGTCGACCCGAGCACTGGAGTGTACTCCTCCAAGCGCATCGGCTCCTTCGTGGGATTCGTGCCCGCCGACGAGCCGCGCGCGGTGATCCTCGTGCTGATCGACGAGCCCTCCACCTCGAGCTATGGGGGCGTCGTGGCCGCGCCCGTCTTCCGGGCGATCGCCGCGGGGGTGCTGAAGCGCCTCGGCGTGGAGCCGCCCGCGCCGATCGTGCTCGCCCGGGCGCCGCGCGGCGCCCCGCAAAAGCCGGGTGCGCGGCGGGCGAGGACGGCGGCCGCGTCGTCGGTCGCCGAGACGCCGAGCTTCCTCGGGCTCTCGCTGCGCGAGGCGCTGGCTCGCGCGCAGGTCTCGGGCTGGGACGTGCGGGTGACCGGGACCGGCTACGTCGCCGCCCAGGAGCCGATGCCGGGGACGCCGATCGTGGCCGCGCGGCGCCTGGCGCTTCGCCTGAGCCCGGTCGAGGCGATCGCGTCGCCCTGATGCGGCTCGGCGCGCTCATCGACGGTCTCGGCGAGACCGTGAGGGACGTGGAGGTGACCGGTATCGCCACGGACTCGCGGGCGGTCCGTCCCGGCGAGGCGTTCTTCGCGCTCCCCGGGCTGCGCACGGACGGGCGCCGCCACGTGGCCGAGGCGGTGGCCCGCGGGGCGCGCGTGATCGTCGCCGAGGGCGAGGTGGCGGCGAAGGGCGGCGTCCCGGTGGTTTCGGTGGCCGCGGTTCGCCGCGTGCTCGCGCACGCGGCCGCCCGTCTGGCGGGGGAGCCGAGTGCCGGGCTCACGCTGGTCGGGGTCACCGGCACCAACGGCAAGACGAGCACGACCTTCATCCTCGAGGCGATCTGGCTGGCCGCCGGCCTCCGCGCCGGCGTCATCGGCACCGTCGGCTACCGTTTTGCGGGCCTCGATCGGCCGGCGCCGCTCACCACGCCCGAGGCGCCGGTGCTCCAGGGGCTGCTCGCCGAGATGCGGCGTGCCGGGACGACGCAGGTGGCCATGGAGGTGTCGTCCCACGCGCTCGCGCAGGAGCGCGTCGTCGGCTGCCGGTTCGACGCCGCCGTGTTCACCAACTTGACGCGCGACCATCTGGATTTTCATGGCGACCTGGATCGTTATTACCGCGCCAAGGCCGGCCTCTTCCTCGAGCATCTCGCCGCGGGCGGGAAACCCGATCCGGCGGCGGTGGTGAACGTCGACGATCCGGCCGGCGCGCGGCTCGCCGACGAGGTGCAGACGCGCTGTGTGCGGGTCGGCCGCGCCGAGGATGCGGACGTACGACCGCTCGACATCGAGACGACGCTGGCGGGGACGCGGGGCATGCTGTTCCTCGGCGGCCGGCGACTCCCCTTCCGCACCCGCCTGGTCGGCGCCCCGCAGGTGGAGAACATCCTGGGTGCGGCGGCGGCGGCCTGGGCGCTGGGCGTGCCGTCGGAGGCGATCGCGGCGGGGCTTGCGGCGGTGGCGCCGCCGCCCGGCCGCCTCGAGCGCTTCGATGGACCCGGCTTCACGGTCATGGTCGACTACGCTCACACGCCCGACGCGCTCGCCCGGGTGCTCACCGTCCTGCGGCCGCTGACCCCTGGCCGGCTCGTCGTCGTCTTCGGCTGCGGCGGCGATCGCGACCCGGGCAAGCGGCCGATGATGGGCGAGGCGGCGGCCCGTCTGAGCGACGTCGTGATCCTCACCTCGGACAACCCGCGCACCGAGGATCCGCTGCGCATCCTCGAGGCGATCGAGGCCGGGGTCGGTCGGGCGGGCATGCCGACTCTCGGCAAGCCGGCACCGGGCGGCCGGGGCTACCTGGTGGAGGCCGACCGGCGGGCGGCGATCGCACTCGCCATCCGCCTCGCCCGGCCGGGCGACCTTGTGCTGGTGGCCGGCAAGGGGCACGAGGACTACCAGATCGTGGGTTACGAGAAGCGCCATCTGGACGACCGCGAGGAGGTGCGCCGCGCCCTCGCGAGCCAGGACGCGGGGGGGCGGTGATCACGTCCGAGGAGAAGGAGCGACCCGCCGCCGGCGCCGCCTTCACGCTCGAGGAGGTCCTCGCCGCCACCGGCGGGACGCTCGCGAGGCTCGGGCACGTGACCCGCTTCCCCGGCGTCACGACCGACAGCCGGGCCCTCGCCGCGGGTGAGCTCTTCGTCGCCATCCGGGGGGACACGCACGACGGCCACGGCTTCGCCGGCGACGCCGCCCGGCGCGGTGCCGGCGCCGTCGTGGTCGAGCGGCCGCTCGGGGATTCGGCGGGTTGTGGCGTCATCCTGGTGCGCGACACGCTCGCGGCCCTGGGCAACCTCGCGGCTTTCCACCGCCGCCGGCGCCGGCCCCGCGTCGTCGCGATCACGGGCAGCAACGGCAAGACGACCACCAAGGAGATGCTGGCCGCGATCCTCGAGCGCGCGCTCGGCGCCGGCCGGGTCCTGCGGACGACGGGGACGCAGAACAACCTGGTCGGCCTGCCTCTCACGCTCCTCCGCCTGGCCGACGACGACGCCGTCGCCGTCGTCGAGCTCGGCATGAACGGCCCGGGAGAGATCTGGCGCCTGGCGGAGATCGCCGAGCCCGACGTGGGGGTGATCACCTGTGTCGCGCCGGCGCACCTCGAGCGGCTCGGCTCGTTGCACGGCGTGGCCGAGGCCAAGGCGGAGCTGTACCGGCGGCTCCGGCCGTCGGCCACCGCGGTGGTGAACGCGGACGATCCGCTGGTGGCCGCCGCCGCCGATGCGTTCCCCGGCCGGAAGGTGCCCTTCGGGACGCTCGCCGGGCTGCCGGTCGCCGCCGCCGGGATCGTCGATCGCGGCCTCGAGGGCATCGATTTCCGCCTCGTGCTCGAGCGGCGGGAGGCGCCGGTCCGGCTCGCGGTGCCCGGCCGTCACAACGTGACCAACGCCCTCGCCGCGGCCGCCGCGGCGCACGTTCTCGGGGTCGAGCTCGAGCTGGTGCGCGCCGGCCTCGAGGCCTTCCAGCCGCCCGGGATGCGCATGGAGGTGACCCAGCTCCCGACGGGGGTGACCGTGCTGAACGACGCCTACAACGCCAACCCCGCATCGATGGCCGCCGCGCTGCGCACGCTGGCGACCAGCCGGGGCCGGCGCCGCCTCGCCGTCCTCGGGGAGATGCGGGAGCTCGGCACGGAGGCTGCGCGGGCGCATCGCGAGCTCGGGACCACCGCCGCCGCCGCCAACCTCGACGCGCTGTTCCTCCTCGGCGAGCACGCCGAGGAGGTGCGGGCAGGCGCGGAGGCGGCCGGGATGCCCGCCGACCGGATCATCGTCACGCACAGCCACGACGACCTGGCGGCCAGGCTCGGCGCCCAGTGCCGGCCCGGCGACCTCGTGCTGCTCAAGGGCTCGCGCGGCGCAGCCATGGAGGAAGTGCTCCGGCGTCTGGAGACGGAGCGCAGGCCGTGATGCTCTACCTGCTCCTCTACCCGCTGCACACGAGCTTCCCGCCCCTCAACGTCTTTCGCTACATCACGTTCCGGACGCTGCTCGCCGGTCTCACGGCGCTCACCCTGTCCCTGCTGCTCGGCCCGACCCTCATCCGGCGCCTGGTCCGGCTGCAGATCGGCCAGTCGATCCGCTCCGACGGGCCGGCAGCCCATGCCGTCAAGGCCGGCACGCCGACCATGGGCGGCACGCTGATCATCTTCTCGTTGCTGCTCGCCACCCTGCTGCTCGCCGACCTGCACGACTGGTACGTGTGGGTGGCGGTGCTCGTGACCCTCGGCCACGGCCTCGTCGGCTTCGTCGACGACTACGCGAAGGTCCGGCGACGGACGTCGGCCGGCATTCCGGGCAAGCTACGGCTCGCGGCCGAGTTCGGGATCGCCGGCGCGGCCGCGGGCGCGCTCTACGCCTGGTCGGAGCACGGCGGGCACCTCACCATGCCGTTCTTCAAGGAAGTGCATCCCGATCTCGGGCTCTGGTACGTGCCGTTCGGCGCGCTCGTCATCGTCGGGGCTGCCAACGCGGTCAACCTGACCGACGGCCTCGACGGGCTCGCCATCGGCCCGGTCATGATTGCGGGGGGGACCTTCGCGGTCTTCGCCTACACCGCCGGCCACGCCAAGATCGCCGAGTACCTGCAGATCCCGTTCGTGCCGGGGGCCGGCGAGCTCGCCGTCTTCTGCGGCGCGCTCGCCGCGGCGGGGCTCGGCTTCCTCTGGTTCAACGCTTACCCGGCCCAGATGTTCATGGGCGACGTCGGCTCGCTCGCGCTCGGCGCGGCCCTCGGCGTCGTCGCGCTGATCACGCGCCAGGAGGTCGTGCTCGTGCTGGTGGGCGGCGTGTTCGTGGTCGAGGCGCTGTCGGTCATCGGACAGGTCGTCTCCTACAAGCTGAGACGCAAGCGCATCTTCCGCATGGCCCCGATCCACCATCATTTCGAGCTCCTGGGCTGGCCCGAGCCGCAGATCATCGTCCGCTTCTGGATCGTGTCGATCGTTTGCGCGCTCCTCGCGCTGTCGACCCTCAAGCTGCGCTGATGGCCCTCCCGCGCCAGGCGCTCGTCCTGGGATTCCAGCGCACCGGCCAGGCGGTGGCGCGGGTGCTCGCCGCCCGTGGCGTCCGGGTGCGGGTGGCCGACCGGCGTCCGGCCGAAGCGCTGGGGGTCGAGAGCCGCACCTGGATGGACGTCGAGCTCCGGCTCGGCGAGGAGGGGCCCGAGCTGCTCGCCGGCATGGACCTCGTCGTCCCCAGCCCCGGGGTGCCGCGCCAGGCGCCGGTGCTCGCGGCCGCGCTGCGACGCGGCCTTCCGGTGCGGAGCGAGATCGAGATGGCGGCCGAGCTGCTGGCGTGCCCCGTGGTCGCCATCACCGGCACGAACGGCAAGAGCACGACCACGAGCCTGGTCGGTCTCGCGCTCGCGAGGGCGGGCCGACGGGCCTTCGTCGGCGGCAACCTCGGCACGCCGCTGATCGCCGCCGTCGGCAGCGACGCCGACGTGGCGGTCGCCGAGGTGTCGAGCTTCCAGCTCGAGTGGGTGGAGCACTTCCGGCCGCGGGTCGGCTGCCTCATCAACCTGACGCCGGACCATCTCGACCGGCACGGCTCGTTCGAGTCGTATGCCGCCGCCAAGGCCCGCCTCTTCGCCCGCCAGCAGGCGGAGGACTTCGCGGTCTTGAACCGCGACGATGCGGTCGTCTGGCGCCTCGCCGGGCGCCTCGGGTCGCGGCTCGTGTCGTTCGGGGCGGCGCCGGTGCCGTGCGGCGCCTTCGCCGGTGAAGGATACGCGGCGCTGCGGCTCCCCGAGGCCGGCGAGGAGCGCTACGACCTCGCGCGGACCCGGCTCGTCGGGCGCCACAACCTCGAGAACGTCCTGGCCGCGCTCACCGTGGCCCGGCTCGCGGGCGCGCCGCCGCGGGCGGTCCAGGAGGCGATCGACGCCTTCGAGCCGCTCCCGCATCGGATGACGCGGGTCGCGACCCGGCGTGGCGTGGACTGGTTCGACGACTCGAAGGCGACCAACGTCGGGGCGGCGGTGAAGAGCCTCGAGTCATTCGCGCAATCCGTCGTCCTGCTCGCAGGCGGCGTCGACAAGGGCGGCAGCTACGCGCCGCTGGCCGATGCAGCGGCCGGCAAGGTCCGCGTGGCCCTGGTCTTCGGCGCGGCGCGCGCCGCGATCGCCGCGGCGCTCCTCGCGCGCGACGTGGCCGTCGAGGACGTCCCGTCGCTCGAGGCTGCGGTGCGGGCGGCGGCGGCCCACGCCCGGCCGGGCGACGTCGTGCTGCTCGCGCCCGCCTGCTCGAGCTTCGACATGTTCGCGGATTACGCCGCCCGCGGCCGCGCCTTCCGGGCGGCGATCGAGGCCCTCGGGTGACGGGGGCGGGGACGGTGCCGCGTCCGGCGCCCCAGGCCCCCGTCTTTCGCGGCCCGCTCGCGGGGCAGCGGCCGCGCGTCGTGGGCCGACTCCGCGGCGACCCCTGGCTGGTCGCGGCGGTGGCCACCCTCCTCGGCCTCGGCATCGTGATGGTGTTCAACGTGAGCTACTTCTACGGGCGGGAGCGGCTCGGCGACTCGCTGTACTTCTTCCGACGCCACCTCCTGGCCGTGGCCCTCGGGACTGCGGCCTGCGTCGTCGCCTCCCGACTGTCCTCGGAGACCTATCGGCGCGCGGCGTATCCGCTGCTCGGCGCGAGCGTCTTGGCGCTGGTCCTGGTCCTCGTCCCGGGCATCGGCCTCGTGCGGGGCGGCGCCCGGCGCTGGCTGCACCTCGGCCCGCTCAGCCTGCAGCCCTCCGAGGCCGCCAAGGTCGCCCTCGTCCTCTACCTGGCGCGGTCGCTCAGCAAGAAGGGCGAGCGCGTGCACGACTTCGTGGTCGGCGTCGTGCCCCACTGCCTCGTGGTAGGCTTCGTGGCGGGCCTCCTGCTGCTCGAGCCGGACTTCGGCACCGCGGCGCTCGCGGCCGCCCTCCTGTTCCTGATGCTCTTCGCGGGCGGCGTCCGCGCGCGGCATCTGGCGGTGCCGGTGATCGCCGCCCTGCCGCTCGTCGTCTACGAGGCGACGGGGGCGGGCTACCGGGTGAAGCGCCTGCTCGCCTTCTTGAACCCGTGGCACGACCCGCGCGGCATCGGGTTCCAGCTGATGCAATCGTTCATCGCCTTCGGCTCGGGCCGGCTGTGGGGCGTCGGGCTCGGGGAGAGCCGGCAGAAGATGTTCTACCTGCCCGAGGCGCATACCGATTTCATCTTCTCGGTGATCGGCGAGGAGCTCGGGCTCGCGGGAGCGCTGGTCGTGCTCGGGCTCTTCGGCGTGATCGCGGCGCGCGGCCTGCGCACGGCGCTCCGCCATCCGGACCCCTTCGCCAGCCTCGCGGCCTTCGGCGTGACGGTCTCGCTGGTGCTCCAGGCCCTCGTGAACGCCGGCGTCGTCCTCGGCTGCCTGCCCACCAAGGGGCTGGCCTTGCCGTTCCTCTCCTACGGCGGCTCGGCGATGATCGCTGCCCTCGCCCAGGTGGGCGTGCTGCTCGCGCTCGCGCGCGAGGCGGGATGATGAGCGCCGCATCGCAGCCGGCCCGGCCGGGCGCGGCACGGCGAGGCAGCGTGGTCATCGCCGGCGGCGGCACGGGAGGGCACCTCTATCCCGGCCTCGCCCTCGCCGATGCCCTCGGCGAGCAGGGCTTCGACGTCACCTTCGTCGGCACCGCGAGCGGCATCGAGGCGCGCGTCGTGCCCGCGGCCGGCTACCCGCTCCGCCTGCTGCCGGGGCAGCAGCTGCGCGGCGGCGGCGCGGGGCGCGCCGCGGCCGGGCTCGCGGCGGTGGCGCGCGGCGCGGTGCGCGGTCGGGGCCTCCTGGGCGAGCTCCGGCCCCGTCTGGTGGTCGGCGTCGGAGGCTACGCGTCGGTCGCCGTCGTGCTCGCGGCGCGGCTCTCGGGCATCCCCATCGTCCTCCTCGAGCAGAACGTCGTGCCCGGCGCGGCGAACCGCTTCCTCGGGCGGCTCGCGGCACGGGTCTGCGTCGGGTTCGCCGAGTCCGCCCGCTTCTTCCCGCGCGGCCGCGCGGCCCACACCGGGAACCCCATCCGCCGGGAGGTCCTGGGCGGCGCGACGCGGGCGCCGCGCGCCCGGCCGGGCCTGCTCGTCTTCGGGGGGAGTGCCGGCGCGCATCGCCTGAACGTCGCCGTGGTGGAGGCGCTGGCGGCGCTCGGGGCCGCGGCCCGGGGCCTCGAGGTGACCCATCAGACCGGCCCCGCGGACCTCGAAGAGGTGCGCCGGGCGTACCGGGCGCTCGCGCTCGCCGCGCGCGTCGAGCCCTTCATCGCGGACATGGGCGGCGCCTACGCGGCGGCCGATCTGGTGATCGCGCGCGCGGGTGCCATGAGCTGCGCCGAGATCACCGCCGTCGGCCTGCCCGCCATCCTCGTGCCCTATCCCCACGCCGCCGACGACCACCAGCGGCTGAACGCCGAGGTGCTGGTCGCCGCCGGCGCGGCGGAGATGATCCTCGACCGGGAGTGCGACGGGGAGCGCCTCGCCGCCGCCATCCGCGGCCTGGTGGACGACCCCGTGCGGCGCGCGGCGATGGCCACGCGAGCCCGCGCGCTCGGCCGTCCGGACGCCGCCGAGCAGGTGGCGGCGGAGTGCGTGCGTCTGATCGGCGGCGGAGGGGGGCCGCCGATGAGCTAGAATTATCGCCGGCCCACTTGAAGAGGGCGCCAGGCTTCTGTAATTGCATCGCTCGTGGTGGGCTTGGAGTGGGGCGCGTGGTCCGGGCGATCTCGCCACGGAGGAAGTGCGGTGACCGGGCGGAAGCGGCGAGTGCATTTCGTCGGCATCGGCGGCATCGGCATGAGCGGCATCGCCGAGGTGCTGCTGACGCTCGGCTACGACGTCTCCGGTTCCGACCTCGTGGACGGCGAGACGACGCGCCGGCTCGCGCGCCTCGGTGCGCGTATCGACATCGGGCCGCACGACGCCGCCCGCATCACCGACGACATCGACGTGCTCGTCATCTCCTCGGCGGTCACCTTCGCGAACCCCGAGGCGAGCCGCGCCCGCGAGCTGAAGATCCCCGTCGTGCCGCGCGCCGAGATGCTCGCCGAGCTCATGCGCATGAAGTACGGCGTCGCGGTGGCCGGCACGCACGGCAAGACGACGACCACCTCGCTGGTGGCGGCCGTGCTGCGCGAGGCGGGACGCGACCCGACGGTCGTCGTGGGCGGCAAGCTCCGCACACTCGGCACCAACGCCCGCCTCGGCCAGGGGGAGTTCCTGGTCGCCGAGGCCGACGAGAGCGACGGCACCTTCCTCCTCCTCTCGCCGATCATCGCCGTCGTCACCAACATCGACCGCGAGCACCTCGACTACTACCGGGACATGGACCGGGTGCGCGAGGCGTATCTCCAGTTCATCCACCGCGTCCCGTTCTACGGCCTGGCCGTCCTCTGCCTCGACAGCGTGGCGGTGCGCGCCCTGGTGCCGCACATCCGCAAGCGCTTCGTCACCTACGGGACGTCGCCCGACGCCGACTGGCAGGCGCGCGACCTCCGCGTCGACGGGCTCGAGACCGTGTTCGAGGTCTGGCGCGGCGAGCGGCGGCTCGGCCCCGTCCGGCTCCGCATGCCCGGCCGCCATCACGCCCTCAACGCGCTCGCCGCCTTCGCCGTCGCCGCCGACCTCGAGATCCCGTTCCGCATCGCGGCGCACGCCCTCGAGGAGTTCGGCGGCATCCATCGCCGCTTCGAGGTGAAGGGGGAGGAGCAGGACGTGCTCGTGGTGGACGACTACGCGCACCATCCCGAGGAGGTCCGCGCCACGCTGCGCGCCGCGCGGGAGGGCTTCTCGCGCCGGCTGGTGGCGGCCTTCCAGCCGCACCGCTACACCCGCACCCGCGACCTGTTCAACGAATTCCTGGAGGCGTTCGACGAGGTCGACGTCCTCGTGCTGACCGACGTCTACGCGGCCGGTGAGGAGCGGCTCGAGGGCGCCTCGGGCGAGGAGCTCTTTCATGCGCTCAAGCGGCGCGGGCATCTCGACGTGCGCTGGGTGCCGGCGCGCGAGCAGGTGGCGGAGTCCCTGCTCGGGACCGTCCGTCGCGGGGATCTGGTGCTGACCCTCGGGGCGGGCGACATCCACCGCACGGCCGACGAGCTGCTCACCCTCCTCAAGGCGGGGCTGCCGCTCCGCCTGGTCCAGTAGAGCGATCGAGGTGATGGAGCTGCCCGCACCGCTCGTCGAGACGATCTCCGGCCGCCTGGGTGTGCGCGCGTGTCCGGGCGAGCCGCTCGCGCGGCACACGTCGTTTCGCATCGGCGGGCCGGCAGAGCTCCTGGTGGTCCCCGAGACCGTGGAGGAGCTCGCCTTCGTGGTGCGCGCGGTTGCCCGCTCGGCGGCGCGTGTCACGCTCCTCGGCGGCGGCTCCAACGTGCTCGTCGGCGACGGCGGCGTGCGCGGCGTGGTCGTGAAGCTCGGCCGCGGGTTCGCGCGCGTCGATTGGCAGGAGGGCGAGGGAGGGGCGCAGGTCCGGGCAGGCGCGGCGGCAAACCTCGGCCGCCTGGCCCGCGCCGCCGCGACGCGCGGCCTTGCCGGCCTCGAGCATGCCGAGGGCATCCCGGGCACCGTCGGCGGTGCCCTCTTCATGAATGCCGGCGCCTACGGGGGCGACGTCGCGGGGGCGGCGATCGCCGTCGAGGGGCTCGACGCCGGCGGCGAGCCGGCCGTGCTGCCGCGCGAGGCGCTCGGGTTCCGCTACCGTGGCGCGGCGCTGCCGCCTCGTTTCGTGGTGACTGCGGTGCGTTTCGCGCTCCGGCGCGAGGACCCGGCAGCGGTCCACCGGCGGCTGGAGGAGGTCCGCCAGCGCCGTGTGGCGAGCCAGCCGCACGGGCGAGCGAACGCGGGCTCGATCTTCAAGAACCCCGCCGGGGACCACGCCGGGCGGCTGATCGACGTCGCGGGTCTGAAGGGCGCCCGGGTGGGGCGGGCGCGCATCTCGGAGCGGCATGCGAATTTCATCGTCAACGAGGGCGGGGCGTCGGCCGAGGACGTGAAGGGGCTGATGGACCTGGCCCAGCGGGTGGTCTGGGAGCGGAGCGGCATATGGCTGGAGCCCGAGGTCCGGTTCGTCGGAACCTGGTGAGCCGGCTCTTCGGCGCGCGCAACCGCCGCCGCCGGCGGCCGCTCGCCCGCCGTCGGGACGCGCGGTTCGGCGTCGCCGTCCGCCGCGGGCTCGCCGCCGGGCTCGGGATCGCCGCGACCCTCGCCTGCTGGCCCCTCGTCCGGGACGGCGTCCATGGCCATCCCTACTGCGCGGTCCGCGAGGTCGTGGTCCGGAGCCACGGGCGGCTCGCGCCCGACGCGCTGCGCGCCGCCGCCGGCATCGAATCGGGCATGAGCATCTGGGACGTCGACGTGCCGGCGGCTGAGGCCCGGCTTCGCCGCCAGCCCTGGGTGCGCTCGGCGCGGGTCACGCGGGAGCTGCCGCATCGGGTCGTCATCCAGGTACGCGAGTACCGCCCGGCGGCCATCCTCGCGTTCGCGACTCGCCTCTACTACGTGGCCGCGAACGGACGGGTGTTCGCGGACGTCGGCGCGACCGATCCGCACGACCTCCCGTACGTGACCGGGCTCGCGGAGGCCGACCTCGGCGGCCGCGAGTCGTTCGGGCCGCGCGCGATCCGCCGGGCGCTCGCGCTCCTGCACGCCGCGGCCCATGCCCCGGGCGGGGTCGGGACGGTCTCGGAGATCCACGTCGACCGGGTGCGCGGGCTCGTCCTCCTGCCCGTCCGGCCGACGGTGCCGATCGAGGTCGGCTGGGCGGGCTTCGGCTCCCGCCTGGCGTTGTTGCCGCCCGTGCTGGCGGCGTGGAACGGACGCGAGGCCGCCATGGCGGGCGTCTCCCTGCTCTTCGACGGCGAGGTGATCGTCCGCACGCGTCCCGGGAAGGCGGCGGGCCGGCGCCCGACCAGGACCTGAGAGGGCCCAATGGCACGCATGCGGAAGCGCAATCCGTTGGTCGTGGGGCTCGACGTGGGCACCTACAAGATCGGCGTCATCGTCGCCGAGCTCGCCGAGGGTGGCGTCGAGATCACGGGGATCGGCACGGCCGTCTCGCGCGGCCTCAAGAAAGGCGTGGTCGTCAACATCGAGGCCACGGTGGAGTCGATCCGGCGGGCGGTCGACGAGGCCGAGCTCATGGCGGGCTGCGAGATCCGCAGCGTCATCGCGGGCGCGGCCGGCAGCCACCTGAAGGGCTTCAACAGCCACGGCGTCGTCGCCGTGAAGAACCGCGAGGTGGCGCCGGGCGACATCGAGCGTGTCATCGACGCGGCGCGGGCGGTCGCGCTGCCCGCGGACCGCGAGGTGCTCCACGTCCTGCCCCAGGAGTTCATCGTCGACGATCAGGACGGCATCAAGGAGCCGGTCGGCATGGCGGGCGTGCGCCTCGAGGCCCGCGTCCACATCGTGACCGGCGCGGTCAGCTCGGGACAGAACGTCGTCAAGTGCTGCAACCGCGCGGGGCTCCACGTGCGCGACGTGCTCGGCGGACCGCTGGCGGCGGCGGAGGCGGTGCTGACGCCCGAGGAGCGCGAGCTCGGCGTGGCCCTCGTCGACCTCGGTGCCGGCACGACGTCGGTGAGCGTCGTGCACAGCGGCGCCATCCGCCACACGGCCGTCCTGCCCGTGGGCGGCGGCCACGTGACCAACGACCTCGCCGCGGCGCTGCGCACCCCGTTCGGCGAGGCCGAGCGTCTGAAGCAGCGCCACGGCTCGGCGCTGGTGCAGACGGCGCCGGTGGAGCAGACGATCGAGGTGGCGGGGGTCGGCGGCCGCGAGCCGCATCTGCTCTCGCGCCGCGCGCTCGCCGACGTCATCGAGCCGCGCGCCGAGGAGATGCTCCTGCTCGTCAAGCACGAGATCGAGCGCGCGGGCTGCGACGGGCTGCTCACCTCGGGCCTCGTGCTCACCGGCGGCGGCGCGGCGCTCGCCGGTCTCACCGAGCTCGCGGAGCGGGTCTTCCACCTCCCGGTGCGTCTCGGCGTGCCCCTTCATCTGACCGGGTTGGTTGACGCGGTAGCGAGTCCCATGTATTCGACCGCAGTAGGTCTCGTGCTGCACGGACTGAGGCAACAGGGTCCGGCGGCGGCACGCGGCGGTGACGGCGTGCGCGGGCAGATCGGGGTGGTGCGGCAGCGGATGGTCGAGTGGCTGCGCGAGTTCTTCTAACGCCACGCGCGCGGCTGAACCGCCGGACGTCCGGAACATCGGGCACCGAGCGGGGTGGTCGAAGAGGAGGGGCGGCGATGATCGAGTTCGTCGATGCCGGCGAGGGGGCGCGGATCAAGGTGGTGGGCGTCGGCGGGGGCGGTGGCAACGCGGTGAACACGATGATCGCGGCCGGGCTGCCCGGCGTCGACTTCATCGCCGCCAACACCGACGCGCAGGCGCTGCGCGCCAACCTGTCCCCGGTGAAGGTGCAGCTCGGCGAGCAGCTGACCCGCGGCCTCGGCGCCGGCGGCAACCCCGCGGTCGGCAAGCATGCCGCGGAGGAGGACGTCGAACGGCTCCGCGGGCACCTCGGCGGCGCCGACATGATCTTCATCACGGCGGGCATGGGTGGGGGGACGGGCACGGGCGCCGCGCCGGTGATCGCCCGGGTGGCCAAGGAGATCGGCTCGCTCACCGTCGGCGTGGTGACCAAGCCGTTCACGTTCGAGGGCAAGCGCCGCATGAAGCAGGCCGAGGACGGCATGCGGGAGCTCAAGGCGAACGTCGACACGCTGATCGCCATCCCCAACCAGCGCCTCCTGTCGGTCGCCGGCCGCAACTCCTCGATCCTGGAGACCTTCAAGAAGGCCGACGACGTGCTCCTCCAGGCCGTGCGGGGCATCTCGGACCTGATCACCGTCCACGGGCTCATCAACCTCGACTTCGCCGACGTGCGCACGATCATGTCGGAGATGGGCATGGCGATGATGGGGGCGGCGATCGCCCAGGGCGAGAACCGCGCCGTCGAGGCGGCCCAGAAGGCGATCTCGAGCCCGCTCCTCGAGGACGTGTCGATCCAGGGGGCGCGGGGCGTCCTCATCAACATCACGGGCGGCCCCGATCTCACGCTGCACGAGGTGAACGAGGCGGCCACCCTCATCCAGGAGGAGGCGGACGACGACGCCAACATCATCTTCGGCGCGGTCATCGACGAGTCGATGGGCGACGAGATGCGCATCACGGTGATCGCCACCGGCTTCGGCGAGCGCGTCGAGAAGGGCATGGGACGTCACGGGTCGGAGCTGCGCGGCGTGCAGGCGGGCGGGCGGCCCGTCCGCCGCCACGGTCTGGTCGCCGACGACGAGCTCGACGTGCCCACCTGGCAGCGTCGCCGGAAGGACGCGCCGGTGTCCGAGGGCCGGCAAGCGGCCGCGCCGTCGCCGCCGGCGCCCGAGGAGGGCGACGAGTTCGAGATCCCGACCTTCCTGCGTCGCGGCGCCGAGTAGGCGGCGCGCCCCGGGGCGGCGGCGCGGGAGAGGACCTTGCTTACCGGACGATCGCCGCGCGCAACGCTCGGCCGGCTGCCTTCCGGTCGGTGCTCGAGAGGGTGCCGATGCGGGACAGGATCAGGCGACTGTCGAGCGTGAACACCTTGCAGCGAAACACCGAGGCGAGGGGAAGCCCCGCGGCGGTGAGATCGCGGATCGGCACGTCCGACGGCCAGCGAGGGTTGCGGGCGTCCGTGATCATGGCGAGCACGGAGCACTGGTGCTCGGCCTGAAACCGCTCCGGCGAGAGCACCACGGCAGGGCGGCGCTTTGTCTGTCGCCGGTCCACGAACGGGAAGGGCACGACCACCACACTCCACGGCTCATAGGTCGCCATACGCCTCGTCGTCGTACGGCGAGTTCCACTCCGAGAGGTTGGCCTCCACCCCGCGCAGGTAGGTACGATCCGACGCGGTCTGACGCCGCAGCGTCACGCGCTCGCCGTCGATCTCGAACTGGACGGCATCGCCCTGCTTGAGGCGCAGCACCCGCCGCACCTCGACGGGGATCGTCGCCTGGTACTTGCTCGTCAGACGGGACGCGGTGACGATCGCCATGGGCCAACGGTATTACATCCCCATTACGGCGGCAAGCCGCCCGGGCGCTTGCGCAGGGCCGCTCCTCGGGCGCCGGCAGACTCGACTTCGGCCGGCAGACGGCGGTCTCCCTTCCCGTCCCGGCGCGCTGCCGGCGCACCGGTCACTTTCGGTGCTCGCCGTGGGCTCGCCCCGGCGAGCGGCGCGGCAGCGGGGTGTTGGCTTGAGGCGGACGGGGGCCGAGAGTATGCAGTATCGACCCCTGACGATGCCTCGACTGGACGACCGCCGTCTCGCCCGCCTGGCCGCGGAGCGCAGGCTCTTCGCTCCGGGCCCGAGCGGTCCGCTGTCGGTGTGTCTGGTCTACCCGAACACGTATCCGGTCGGGATGGCGAACCTCGGCTTCCAGGCCGTGCTCCGGCTCCTGTCCGAGGATGCGCGCGTCGCCTGTGACCGGGCCTTCCTGGCCGACGGCGAGCGCGCCGCGTGGCCGCGTACGCTGCGGTCCTTCGAGCAGGACCGCTCCGTCGGCGACTTCGACGTGGTGGCGTTCTCGATCTCGTTCGAGAGCGATTACCTGAACGTCCTCCACTGTCTCCGTCTGGCCGGTATTCCGCTCCGGAGTCGGGAGCGCGGCCCGCGCACGCCGCTGGTCATCGCAGGGGGGCCGGCGACGTTTCTCAATCCCGAGCCGCTGGCCGAGTTCGTCGATCTCTTCCTGATCGGCGAGGCGGAGGAGATGCTGGGCGAGTTCCTCGACCGCGCCCTTGCGGGTCCCCTCGGCCGCGAGGCGATCCTCGAGCGGACGGAGGCCGTGGCGGGGGTGTACCGGCCGGACCGCCATGCGCCGGTGTACGACGAGCAGGGCGACCTGGTCGCGGTCAGCTACCACGGTGCCGGGGACGGGCGCGTCCGCCGGCGCTTCGTCGCCGACCTCGATCGCTTCGCGACCAACTCCGAGGTGCTGGCCCCCGAGGCCGTGTTCGGAGACATGTACCTGGTCGAGACGAGCCGCGGCTGCGAGTGGGGTTGTCGGTTCTGTGCGGCCGGGTTCATGTACCGGCCGGTCCGCTACCGGAGCCTCGGGACGCTCCGCGCGAGCGTTGCCCGCGGCCTTCAGGAGCGCAGGACGATCGGCCTGGTGGGCGCCGAGATGGCGAGCCTGCCCGGCGTAGCGGCGCTCTGCCAGCAGGTCGCCGAGGCGGGCGGCCGCGCGTCGCCGTCCTCGCTCAAGGCGGACATGATCACCCCGGCGTTGGCCGCAGCGCTCGGCCGGAACGGGAACCGCTCGGTCACGGTCGCGCCCGAGGCCGGCTCGGAGCGGATGCGGCGCGTGGTCAACAAGAACCTGACCGAGTCCGAGATCCTGCGCGCGGCCGAGTGGCTGGTCGGCAGCGGGGTCGAGAGCCTGAAGCTCTACTTCATGGTCGGCCTGCCGACGGAGACCGCCGCGGACGTGGCCGGCATCGTCGACCTGACCGCCAAGGTGCGGGCGCGTCTCGCGGCCGGCGGGCGGCCGCGGGTCGGCCGCATCCTCGTCTCGATCAACCCCTTCGTCCCGAAGCCGTGGACGCCCTTCCAGTGGGAGCCGATGGAGGCCATCCCCTCGCTCCGGGCGAAGCTCGCCGCACTCGGCCGGGCGCTCGCCGCCATGCCGGGCGTGCAGGTCGAGGTCGAGAGCCCGCGCGAGGCGTATCTCCAGACCCTGCTCTCGCGCGGCGACCGGCGCACGGCGGCGATCCTCGAGCGTCTGGCGGCCGAGCCCGACGCCTGGTGGCCGACGCTCAGGCGGCTCCGCGGCGGCGGGAGCGAGACCGTCGACCCCGATCGCTTCGTCCACCGGTCGTATCCGCTCGACGCCGTGCTGCCGTGGGACTTCATCGATCACTCGGTGGACAAGCGTTACCTCGCCGCCGAGCGGCGAAAGGCTCTCGCCGAGATCGAGACGCCGCCCTGCGACACCGCGACTTGCCACACCTGCGGCGCGTGCTGAGGGAGCCGTGGTCGTCGGGGTCGGTGTCGACGTCTGCGACATCGCGCGCATCCGTCGGGCGCTGGAGCGGCCGACCGGCGAGCGCTTCAAGGCCCGCATCTTCACGCCGGCCGAGCAGGCGTACTGCGAGCAGCGGCGACGGGGTCGCTTCGCGAGCTACGCGGCGCGCTTCGCCGCCAAGGAGGCGGCCATGAAGGCGCTCGGGACAGGCTTGACGGACGGCGTTCGATGGCTCGACGTCGAGGTGGTACGGCCGCCGACCGGCCCGCCGGCGCTCGTCCTGCACGGCCGTGCCGCAGCCATCGCCCGCCGCCGGGGCATCCGTCGCTGGCTCGTCGCGCTCAGCCACGGCGAGGCAAGTGCGGTCGCCTCGGTGATCGCCGAGGACCGCGGCGTGCGCTCCCCCGGCCGCTGAGCGGCACAGACTCTCACGGCAGACGCCCGGGCGGGGGAGGGGCCCCGCCGCGGCGCGGCAGCAGGATCAGGACGGCGACCGCCCAGAGCCCCGCGACCAGGCCGAGCCCGGTCCACAGGGTCTTCGGGTAGCCGTTGTTGTGCGCGAAGAGCCGGCACATGATCGCGTCGCACACGTGCAGCGCAAGCGCCGTCCCGACGAGCGCGGCGGGGTCGAGGTCCGGCGCGACGAAGCGCAGGCCGGTCCAGTAGGAGAGGAAGACGGCGGCGGTCATATGCTTCCTCGCCGCCAGTCTTTGATTTTCGAGAACGCGTCTCTATACTTCAACGCTTCACGTCCCGCCGACACGGCCGCTTCGCGTGCAGCGGATACGGGCGCTACGCGTCCTGGAGAGAGGGTGATCGTCAGGCGACTGTGCAGCCTCGGTGGGGAAGCGCTCGGGACGCTCGCCGCGACCCTGTTCGCGAGTCCGCGCTTCACGGAGGCGTTCGGGCGCGCCGTGCAGGCGGCGCTCGAGGCCAAGGGACGCGTCGACCGGAACGTCCAGACCGTGCTCGGCCTGCTGAACCTCCCTTCCCGTGCCGACCTGGCCCGCATCGCCACCAGGCTCGAGGCCATCCAGGGGAGCCTGGTCAACCTGAACCTCAAGGTGGACCGCCTCCTGGCGACCAAGCCGCGGCGGCGGACGAGCCGCAAGCCCGCCGGCGCGACGCGGCATGAGGCGCAGGAGTAGCCGGCATCAGCGGCCAAGCCGGCCGGCCGAGGGTGGGGCGGCGGCCGGGGCGGGGAAGAGGTGCCGCGCGATCACGCCCAGGTCGGCGAGCGAGCCGAGGTCGCCCGGCAGCAGTGGGACCTCGGCCAGCACGGGCGCGCCGGCGCCGTCGACGAGCGGCTGGAGGACGGCCTCCTGGCGCGCGGCGAGGGTGGCGAGCTCGGCGTGCGCGCGCCGCAGGCGCGCGACGAGCGCGGGGGGGAGGCCATCGGGCGGCGGTGGCGCGCCGGGCGCGAACAGCGCGCGCGGCAGCATGCGGTTCACGATGATGCCACCGATCGGCAGGCCGAGCCCGGCGAGCGCGTGGGCGAGCCGGGCGTTCTCGTCCACCAGCCGGGGCTCCGGCGCAGTCACCAGGACGAGCGCCGTGCCCTCGGCGCGCAGCAGCGCGTCTGCGGCGGAGACCCGTGCGCGCAGCGCGTCCGTCAACGCCTCGATGGCGCGCACGAAGTCCCCCACCTCGCGGACCAGCTGGAGACCCGTGAAGCGCTCGAGGCCGCGCAGCACCGCGCTCAGCACGAGATGCGCGAGCCGCGAGCCCGCCGCCGGCAGGATGACGCTCGGGTCCTTCAGGATCGCGAAGGCGCGCGAGTCGAGGAGCGCGAGCAGCCGGCGCGGCGCGTCGAGGAAGTCGACCACGTGGCGCGCGGGCGGCGTGTCGACGACCAGGAGGTCGTAGCCCCCCTCGTCGGCCAGGCGGAAGACGGTCTCCACCGCCGTGTACTCGGCGGTGCCCGCGAGCGTGCCCGACAGGTTCTGGTAGAGCCGGTTCTCGAGCACCGCGCTCGCCTGCTCGGGCGTCGCCGCCAGCCCGCGGACGACCTCGTCGAAGGTGCGCCGGACGTCGAGGAGGACGGCGTCGAGATGGACGCCCGCGCCGAGCGGGACCCGCCGCGGGCGCGCATCGAGCGCGTCGAGGCCGAGGGCGTCCTTCAGGCGCGGTGCGGGATCGACCGTCAGCACGGCGGTCTTCCGTCCGCGCCGCGCCGTCTCGACGGCGAGCGCCGCCGCGGTGGTCGTCTTGCCGACGCCGCCGCTGCCGACACAGAAGACGATGCGCCGCCCCGCGAGCATCCCGTCGAGCGTCATCGTCGGCTCACGCCGCCAGGCCCGCGGCCGCCGCGAGATCGGCAGCCAGGCGCGCCATACCTCCTGGCGCCTCCGGCCCGGCGAACAGGAAGGGCAGCGACACGGCGGAGGTGTGAAGCGCCCGGCGAAGCGCGGTGACCTGGCGGAGCGCGCGGCGCCGCCGCTCGAGCTGGTAGCGGGCGGCGGCGAGATAGGGGTGCTCGCCGTCGGCGGCCTCCAGGCGTGCGAGCGCTGCTTCGTCGCCGGCACCGAAGCGGCGCGGCGGGAGCGCGTTCACGATCGGCGGCGCGACCGGCAGTCCGAGCGGTCCGGCAAGCTCGCGGTGCAGCTCGATCGTCTCGCGCACGGCGAGCTCCTCGGGGGTGGTCACAAGACAGACGAGCGTTTGGGAGCGATCGGTGAGGAGCGCACGGATCTTCGTGAGCACCTGGGCGACCGGGCCGAAGCGCGCGAGCGTCCCGAGGGTACGTGGCGCGGCGAGGAGCGGCAGCGAGTGGCCCGACGCGGGCGCGTCGACGAGCACGAGATCGTAGGCGCGCCGGCCGAGCCGGCGCTCCTCCACCCAGCCGAGCAGCCGGTGCAGCACCAGGAGTTCCGGCAGCCCCGGCGCCGCCGCGGCGAGGACCTGGAACGACGTGCTCTCGAGCAGGCGGCGGGCCAGCACGCGGAAGCGCAGGATGCCGTGCACGAAGTCGCCGAGCGCCTCCTCGGGCTCGAGCGCCGTCGCCCGGAGCCTGGGGGCGACGAGCACGGGGGCCGACCCGAGCGGGCGCCCGCCGAGCAGCGGACCGAGGCCGCCGCGCGCCACCTCCACCGCGAGCACCCGCCGCCCTGCACCGGCGGCGGCGCGCGCGAGAGCGGCGGTCACGGCACTCTTGCCGACGCCACCCTTGCCCGTGACGATCACCAGTCGCTGGGCGGCGAGCGGCAGGCGGGCCGGCACGTCACGGTCATAGCTGCGGCGCGCGCGAAGTGTCAATTTGCACGCCGTCCAATTTGACACGCGCCTGGGCGTCTCCTAGCTTTCCCACGTGTCCGACGCCGATCGACCGGACGAGCGCGATCGCCGCGAGCCGGCGAGCCCTCTGTCCGAGTCCGCGATGCGGCACCTGCGTGTCGTGCGCGAACGGCGCGTGCGTCACGCGCCGGCGGCGCCCGCCGGGCGGCTGTTGGGCGACCGGCTCGGCGCGCTCGAGCGCGAGATCGATGCGGCGCTCGCCGGGCACGCGACTCCGGGGCGAGCCGGCCGCCAGGCCCTCGAGGCCGCGCTCGACGAGCTGCTCGCGGCGTATGCGAGCCTGCGCCGCGGCCTCGGCGCCGACCTGGTCGGCGCCACGCTGCTGCGCACGTTCTACCGGCTGTGGTGGCGGGTCGACACGGTGGGGCTCGAGCGCGTACCGGCACGCGGCCGGGTGCTGCTAGTGGTCAATCGCGCCGGGATCCTGCTCCCCTACGAGGCGCTCATGGTCGCGGTGGCGCTCGCCATCGACCATCCGGCCGGCCGCATGGCGTGGCCGCTGGTCGACGACTGGGTGGTCCGGCTGCGTCTCGGGAGCGCCCTCGGCGCGCTCCGCGCCACGCCGGGCGTGATGCGGCGCCTGCTCGAGCGCGACGAGGCCGTGATCGTCCAGCCCGAGGGACGCGAGGCATGCGCCAAGAGCCGGCGTCGCTGGTACCGTCTCGCGGGCTTTGGGCGCGCCGCCTTCGCGCGCGTCGCGCTCGAGACCGGCGCGGCGATCATCCCCGTGGCGGTCGTCGGCACGGAGGAGAGCCAGCCCGTGCTCTGGCGCCTGGACACCGTCGGGCGCTGGCTCGGCCTCCCGACCCTCCCCATCACGCCGACCTTCCCCTGGCTCGGGCCCGCCGGCCTCCTGCCGCTGCCGACCAAGTGGACGCTCCACGTGGGCGAGCCCCTCGACGTCGCCGCGCAGCACCCGCCCGAAGCGGCGCGCGATCCGCGGACCGTGCTGCGCGTCCGCGACCAGGTGCGCGAGCGCCTGCAGGCGCTGGTGAGCGAGGGTGTGCGCCGCCGCCGCGCGATCTTCCTCGGCTAGGGATGCCCTACGTCGTCGCGGTCGATCAGGGCACGACGGGGTCGACCGTGCTCGTCTTCGACCGCCTGGGGCGCGTGGTCGGCCGCGCCTATTCCGAGTTCACGCAGCACTATCCGCGGCCCGGGTGGGTGGAGCACGATGCGGAGGAGATCTGGCAGGTGACGCTTCGCGTGCTGCGCCAGGCGTGCCGGCGGGCGGGCGCGCGCGGCCGCGACGTCCGGGCGCTCGGCATCACGAACCAGCGCGAGACGACGGTCCTCTGGAGCCGCCGCACGGGCCGCCCCGTGCATCGGGCAATCGTCTGGCAGGACCGCCGCACGGCGCCGCTCTGCGAGGAGCTGAGAGCGCGCGGCCTCGAGGCCCGCGTGCGCCAGAAGACGGGCCTCGTCCTCGACCCCTACTTCTCCGGCACCAAGCTGCGCTGGCTGCTGGAGAACGTCGCACGGGCGGCCGAGCGCGCGGCCGAGGGCGAGCTCTGCTTCGGCACGATCGACTCCTGGCTGGTGTGGAAGCTCTCGGGCGGGGCAGTGCACGCCACCGACCCGACCAACGCCTCGCGCACGCTCCTCTACGACATCCACGCGCGTGCGTGGGACGGGGAGATGTGCACGCTCCTCGACGTGCCGACGGCCGTGCTGCCCGTCGTGCGGCCGTCGAGCGGCGAGTTCGGCACCACGACGGCCGACGTCCTCGGCGCGCCGATCCCGATCGCCGGCATCGCGGGCGACCAGCAGGCGGCGCTCTTCGGCCAGGGTTGCGTCGAGCCGGGGATGGCGAAGAACACCTACGGGACGGGCTGCTTTCTCCTCCTGAACACGGGTGCCCGGCCGGTCGCCTCGGAGCACGGGCTGCTCACCACCGTCGCCTGCGACGCCGCCGGCGCCCCGGCCTACGCGCTCGAGGGCTCGGTCTTCATCGCCGGCGCGGCCATCCAGTGGCTGCGCGACGGCCTCGGGCTCGTGAAGCGCGCCGCGGAGTCGGAGCGGCTCGCGAAGAGCGTCGACTCGACCCTCGGCGTCTACCTCGTCCCGGCCTTCGTCGGCCTCGGCGCCCCGCACTGGGACGCCGGCGCGCGGGGCGCGCTCCTCGGCCTCACGCGCGGCGTGACGCGCGCCCACGTCGTGCGCGCGGCGCTCGAGGCGCTCGCCTACCAGACGCGCGACGTCGCCGACGCCATGGCGGCCGATGCCGGCGAGTCGCTGCGGGCGCTCCGGGTGGACGGCGGGGCGGCGGCCAACGACTTCCTCATGCAGTTCCAGGCCGACGTGCTGGGCGTGCCGGTCGACCGGCCGCGCGTGGTCGAGACGACGGCCATGGGCGCCGCCTTTCTCGCCGGCCTGGCGACGGGCTTCTGGCGCTCGCAGGCGGACCTTTCCCGCGCCCGGCGGATCGACCGACGCTTCCGGCCGCGCATGGCGCCCGACGCGCGCGACGCGCTCTACCAGGGCTGGCGGGACGCGGTGGCGCGCGTGCGGAGCCAGCCGGCGCCCGCGTGACCGGCGGGATGGACGGGACCTTCGCCGGTGCCGGCGGGGTCCAGATCTATTATCAGCGGTCCGCTCCCGCGCCCCGCCCCCCGCGCGGCGTCGTCCTGATCGCGCACGGGTACGCGGAGCACCTCGGGCGCTACCGCGAGTTCGTCGCACATCTCACCGGACGCGGGTTCGCGGCGGCAGCGGTCGATCATCGTGGGCACGGACGGTCGGGCGGGCCCCGCGGGCACTGCCGGACGTTCGCCGAGTTCGTGGCCGATCTCCGCACGCTCGCGGACCTCGCAGAGGGCTGGTGGCCGGGCGTGCCGCGCCTCCTCTTCGGCCACAGCATGGGCGGCCTCATCGCGTTCCTGTATCTGTTACGCCACCCGGAAACGATGCGCGCCGGGGCGCTTTCAGCGCCCGCCTTCCGCGTGCCGGACGCCGCGCCGCGCTCGTTGCAGATGATCGCCCTGTCGCTCGGGCGGGTGGCGCCCGGCGTCGGGTTGCGCTCGAACCTCGACGAACGGCTCCTGTCGCGCGACCCGGCGGTGGGCGCGGCGTACGTCGCCGATCCCCTCGTGCACCGGCGGGCGAGCGCCGGCTTCTACCGCGCCGTGCTCGCCGCGCAGGCGGTCGTGCGCGCGGAGGCGGCGCGGCTCAGCCCGCCGCTCCTGATCCTCCAGGGCGACGCCGACCGGATCGTCGACCCCACGGCGGCCGCCGAGGTCGCCGCTCATCTCACCTGCGTGCACGAGCTGGTCATGCTGCGCGGCTACTACCACGAGCTGCTGAACGAGCCGCCGGCCGAGCGGGCGGCGGTGGTCGAGATGCTCGACGCCTGGTTCGACCGCTGGATCGGGGAGGGGTGAGTTGCCCCCACGGGCGTGCGACGGCCGCGCGTTGCGCGCATCGGACCCCGCTGCTATGGTGCTGGCCTCCCCATGAAGGAAGGCATTCATCCGCGGTACGACAAGGCCAAGATCGTCTGTGCCTGCGGCAATGTCATCGAGACCCGTTCCACCGTGCCCCAGATCCACGTCGAGATCTGCTCGGCGTGCCATCCGTTCTTCACGGGCAAGCAGAAGCTCGTCGATACCGCCGGCCGGGTCGAGCGCTTCCAGCGCAAGTACGGCATCAAGGGCACTCCCGGCTCGCAGCCCGCGTAGTCCCGTGCCCTCCGGCCGGGCAGGCGCCGGGACCTGAGCGCGATGTTCGAGCGCCTGGCGGACATCGAGCGTCGATACGAAGAGCTCGAGCGCCTCGTGTCGGACCCCCGGGTGATCGCCAACCGCCGGGAGTTCGCCAAGCTCGCCCGCGAGCGCGCGCAGCTCGAGGAGACCGTCGGCTGCTGGCGTGAGCGGCAGCGCGTCGCCCGCGAGGTGGCCGAGCACCGCGAGCTGGCGCACGGGAAGGACGAGGAGCTGCGCGAGCTGGCGCGTGGCGAGCTGCCGGGGCTGGAGGAGCGTCTCGGGGAGCTCGACGCGACGCTCAAGCGGCTCCTCGTGCCCCGCGACCCGAACGACGAGCGCAACGTGGTGCTCGAGATCCGCGCCGGCACGGGCGGCGAGGAGGCGAGTCTCTTCGCCGCCGAGCTGTTTCGCATGTACAGCCGCTACGCCGAGCGGCAGGGCTGGCGGGTGGAGGTGCTCTCCTCGAGCCCGACGGGTCTCGGCGGGTTCAAGGAGGTCATCGCCCTCGTGCAAGGCAAGGGCGCCTACAGCCGGCTCAAGTTCGAGGGCGGCGTGCACCGCGTGCAGCGCGTCCCGGTGACGGAGACGCAGGGCCGCATCCACACCTCGGCGGTGACCGTGGCGGTGCTGCCCGAGGCGGAGGACGTCGAGGTGGACCTCGCCGACAAGGAGCTCCGCATCGACGTGTTCCGCTCCTCGGGGCCGGGCGGCCAGAGCGTCAACACGACCGACTCGGCGGTGCGCGTGACCCACCTGCCGACCGGGCTCGTCGTCACCTGCCAGGACGAGAAGTCGCAGCACAAGAACAAGGCGAAGGCGCTCAAGATCCTCCGCGCCCGCCTGCTCGAGCGCGCGCGGCACGAGCAGCAGTCGGAGATTGCCGCCAGCCGTCGCGCCATGGTCGGCTCGGGCGACCGCTCCGAGAAGATCCGCACCTACAACTTCCCGCAGAGCCGCGTGACCGACCACCGCGCGAGCCTGACGCTGCACACGCTCGAGCGCGTGCTCGACGGTGAGCTCGACGCCATCATCGACGCCCTCACCACACGCCAGCAGGCCGAGGCGCTCGAGGCCGCCGGATGACGAGCGCCGGAGCGGCGCTCGCGGCCGCCATCGAGCAGCTCGGGACGGCCGGGGTGCCCGAGCCGCGGCCCGACGCGGAGGTGCTCCTCGCGCACGCGCTCGGGACGAGCCGTACGGACGTGATTGCCCGGGCCCGCGAGCCGCTGCTCCAGGAGGTCGCGGCTCGCTTCGAGCGGCTGGTCGCCCGCCGGGCGGCGCGCGTGCCGCTCCACCACCTGGTCGGCGAGCGGGAGTTCTGGTCGCTGCCCTTCGCCGTCGACGCCCGGGTGCTGATCCCGAGGCCGGAGACGGAGCTCCTCGTCGAGACGGCGCTCGCCGTGGCGCCCGCGGCGCGGCGCGTGCTCGACCTCGGCACGGGAAGCGGTGCGGTCGCGGCGGCGCTCGCGCGCGCGCTCCCCGCGGCCCGCGTGTGGGCGAGCGACCGCGAGCGGGATGCCCTCGCCGTCGCGCGCGCGAACCTCGGCCGGCACGCCCCCGGCGTGGGCTGCGTCGCCGCCGACCTCATCGCCCCCTGGCGGGCGGGGGCCTTCGACCTGATCGTGTCGAACCCGCCCTACGTCTCGGATGCGGAGCTCGCCGCACTCGCCCCCGAGGTGCGGGACCACGAGCCGCGCGCGGCGCTCGACGGGGGGCCCGACGGCCTGGTGTGTATCCGGCGGCTTGTCGCCGACGCGCCTCGGGCGCTCGCGGCGGGGGGGTGGCTGGTGATGGAGATCGGAGCTGGACAGGCCGCCGCGGTGGGCAAGCTCGTCGCGACCGACGGGTGCTGGCTCGGCGCGCGGCTGGTGCGCGATCACGCCGGCATCGAGCGCGTGGTGGCGGTCGAGAGGAGGCCGGACGCGTGGACACGATCGTGATCCGGGGCGGCGCCGTCCTCGACGGCGAGGTCACCGTGAGCGGCTCGAAGAACGCGGCGCTGCCGCTCCTCTTCTCCACCCTGCTCACCCCCCGCCGCTGCCTCATCCGGAACGTGCCCGTGCTGCGCGACATCCGGACCGCGGTGGCCGTGCTCCGCCATCTCGGCGCGCGGGTCGCGCCCGGGCCGGACGGGCACGAGATCACCGTCGAGGCAGGCGACGTCGCCCGCAGCGAGGCCCCCTACGAGCTGGTGAAGACCATGCGGGCCTCCTTCCTGGTGCTCGGCCCGCTCCTCGCCCGCTTCGGCCGGGCGCGCGTCTCGACGCCAGGCGGCTGCGCGATCGGCGCGCGGCCGGTCGACCTCCACTTGACGGGGCTGCAGAAGATGGGAGCCCGCATTCGCATCGCCGAGGGCTACGTCGAGGCCGAGGCCGACCGGCTCCGCGGGGCGAAGATCGTCCTCGACATGCCGTCGGTGGGCGCGACGCAGCAGCTCATGATGGCGGCGTCGCTCGCGGAGGGCACGACCGTCATCGAGAACGCGGCCCGCGAGCCGGAGAACGTCTGCCTGGCCACCGCCCTCGAGCGCATGGGGGCGCGGGTGCGCGGCGCCGGCACGCCCGAGGTGACCATCGAAGGCCGTCCCGAGCTCGACGGCGCCGACGTCACCGTCATCCCGGACCGCATCGAGGCGGGCACGTACATGGTGGCGGCGGCGATCACGGGCGGCTCCGTCGTGGTCACCGGCGCCTGCGGCGACCACCTCGACGCGTTCACCGCCAAGCTGCGCGAGGCCGGGGTCGCGGTGCGCGACGGCGCGGGCGGCATCCGCGTCGCGGCGAGCGGCACGCTCGGGGCGGCCGACGTGAAGACGATGCCTCACCCGGGCTTCCCGACCGATCTCCAGGCGCAGTTCATGGCCCTCATGACGCGGGCGACGGGCGCGAGCACGATCACCGAGACCATCTTCGAGAACCGCTTCCTCCACGCCCAGGAGCTCGTCCGCATGGGCGCCGACATCCGCGCCGACGGCAACCGGGCGATCGTGCGCGGCCCGTCCGCGCTGTCGGGAGCCCCGGTCATGGCGACGGACCTGCGGGCGAGCGTCTGCCTGGTGCTCGCCGGGCTCGCGGCGCGCGGGACGACGCGGGTCGCGCGCGTCTACCACCTCGACCGGGGCTACGAGCGCGTCGAGGAGAAGCTCCGAGCTCTCGGGGCCGACATCCGGCGCGAGGCGGGCGCCCCGTGACCGACCTCGTCTGCACCTCGGGCAGCGCCGCCGCGCGGCGGCGCCTCGCGCGCCTGGAGCGGCGCGGGGAGGCGGCGGGTGCCAGGGTGGAGGCGGACGTCCGCCGCATCATCGAGGCCGTGCGGCGGCGCGGCGACCGCGCGCTCCTGGCATTCACCCGGCGGTTCGACGGCGTCTCGCTCCGGCGGGGCGAGCTGCGTGTGCCCGACGGCGCGCTGGCGCGGGCCTATCGGAAGCAGCCGCCGAGCGTACGCCGCGATCTCGCGCTCGCCGCGCGCCGCATCCGCGCCTTCCACGCGCGCCAGCGCGAGCGCTCCTGGTCCTTCCGCGACGCGACCGGCGCGCGGCTCGGCCAGCGCATCGAGCCGCTCGCGCGGGTCGGCGTCTACATCCCGGGCGGCCGCGCGGTCTATCCGTCGACGGTCCTGATGACCGTGGTCACCGCCCGGGTCGCCGGCGTCCGGGAGGTGATCGCGGTCACCCCGGCGCAGAAGGGCGGCGACCACCCTCTCGACAATCCCCTCATTCTGGCGGCCTGCCACGTGGCTGGCGTCGACCGGCTCTATCGCCTGGGCGGAGCCCAGGCCATCGCGGCGCTCGCGTTCGGCACCGAGACCGTGCCGCGCGTCGACAAGATCGTCGGTCCGGGCAACATCTACGTCGCGACCGCGAAGCGGCTCTGCTACGGGCACGTCGCCATCGATGCGATTGCCGGCCCGAGCGAGGTGGTGATCGTGGCCGACCGCTCGGCCGACCCGGAGCTGGTGGCGGCCGACATGCTCGCCCAGGCCGAGCACGACCCGCTCGCGGCGGCGGTCTGCCTGACCACGGACCGCCGGCTTGCCGCCCGGGTCGCCGCGGCCCTCGCGGCGCAGCTCGCCACGCTTCCGCGGCGTGCCATCGCCGAGCGCGCGCTCGCGGCCTTCGGGGCGATCGTCGTCACGCGCTCGGTGGCCGAGGCGGTCGAGATCGCGAACCGGCTCGCCCCCGAGCACCTCGAGCTCGCGGTGCGCGATCCGGGGCCGGTGGCGGCCGGGGTGCGCCACGCGGGCGCCGTGTTCCTCGGGCAGGACGCGCCCGAGGCGCTCGGCGACTATCTCGCCGGCCCGAATCACGTGCTGCCGACGGGCGGGACGGCGCGCTTCGCCTCCCCGCTCGGCGTCTACGACTTCGTCAAGCGGACGAGCGTCATCGGGGCCGGCCCGCGCACGCTCGCCACCCTCGGGCCGCCGGTCGTGCGGCTCGCTCGGCTCGAGGGCCTCGACGCGCACGGGCGAGCCGTCGAGCGGCGGCTCGCCGCCGTGAGAGGAGGCAACCGATGACCCTTCGCGCCCGCCGCGCCCCGTCGCGCCCGCACGAGCGGACCGCCACGGTCACGCGACGCACCAAGGAGACCGACATCCACCTGCAGCTGAACCTCGACGGAGCCGGGCGCTACCAGGTGGAGAGCGGTATCGCGTTCCTGAACCACATGCTCGAGATCTTCGCCCGCCACGGCTTCTTCGACCTCACCGTGCGCGCGACTGGCGACCTCGAGGTGGACTATCACCACACGGTCGAGGACGTCGGCCTGGCGCTCGGCCAGGCGTTCCGCGAGGCGCTCGGCGACAAGGCCGGCATCCGCCGCTTCGGCGAGGCCGCGGTGCCGCTCGACGAGGCGCTGGTGACGAGCGTCGTCGACCTCTCCGGACGGCCGTTCTTCGTCTACGACGTCAAGATCGAGCAGGCGAAGATCGGCAGCTTCGACGTCGAGCTGGTTCACGACTTCCTGCTCGCGCTCACCAATCAAGCGGCGATGAACCTGCACGTCCGCATGGCCTCGGGCCGCAACCCGCACCACATCGTCGAGGCGACCTTCAAGTCGCTGTCCCGCGCCATGGACCTGGCGACGCAGCGCGACCCCCGCCTCTCGGGCGTGCTCTCGACCAAGGGGACGCTCTAGCTCGAGCCCGGGAGCCGTGATGCGGCCGCTCGCGATCGTCGACTACGGCATGGGGAACCTGCGCAGCGTCGCCAAGGCGTTCGAGCGCGTCGGCCAGGCGGCGGAGGTGACGCGCGACCCCGAGCGCATCGCCGGCGCGCCGGGCGTCGTGCTGCCCGGCGTCGGCGCCTTCGGCGCGTGCATGGCGAACCTCCGGGCGCTCGGCCTCCTCGAGCCGGTGCGCCGGGCGATCACCACCGGGCGTCCCTTCCTCGGCATCTGCCTCGGCATGCAGCTCCTCTTCGACGAGAGCGAGGAGTTCGGTCCGATCGAGGGCCTCCACATCCTGCCCGGGCGCGTCGTGCGCTTCGCGCCCGACCCGGACCGGAAGGTGCCCCACATGGGGTGGAACACGCTCCGCATCGCGCGGCCGGCGCCGCACCTCGCGGGCATCGCGGACGGCGCCTACGTCTACTTCGTGCACTCCTACTACCCCGTCCCGGCCGATGCCGCGCTCGTCGCGACCGCGACGCCGTACGGGGCGGAGTTCGCCTCGAGCGTGGTGCGGGACAACGTGTTCGCCTGTCAGTTCCACCCCGAGAAGAGCCAGGCGGTGGGACTCCGCCTGCTCGAGAACTTCGTGCGGGTGGTGCGCGGCCGGTCATGATCGTCTATCCGGCCATCGACCTGCGCGGCGGCCGCTGCGTCCGGCTCCTGCAGGGCGCGTTCGACCGGGAGACCGTCTACGGCGACGATCCGGTCGCGGTCGCCCGCGCGTGGGCCGCGGCGGGGGCGCAGTGGCTGCACGTCGTCGACCTCGACGGCGCGCGCGCCGGCCGGCCGATGCAGACGGCGCTGGTGCGGGAGATCTGCCGGACGGCGGCGATCCCGGTCCAGGTGGGCGGCGGGCTGCGCGACGCCGACGCGGTGGCGGCCGTGCTCGACGCGGGCGCGGCGCGGGTCGTGGTGGGAACAGTCGCGGTCCGCGACCCGGCGCTCTGCCGGACGCTCTGCCGCGCCCACCCGGGCCGCGTGGCCGTCGGCCTCGACGCGCGCGCCGGCCGCGTGCGCGTGGCCGGCTGGACCGAGGCCGAGGATCTCGACGCGGTGACGGCCGCGGGCCGCGCGGCCGGCATGGGCGCCGCGGCCGTCGTGTACACGGACGTCGAGCGCGACGGCACGGAGCTGGGTCCCGACCTCGCCGGCACGCGGGCGGTGGCCCGCGCGGCGGGCCTGCCGGTGATCGCCTCGGGCGGTATCGGCTCGCTCGATCACCTGCGGGCCGTCGCGGCGCTCGGGGCAGACGGCGTCGCGGGCGTCATCATCGGGCGGGCGCTCTACACGGGCGCCGTCCGTCTCGCCGATGCGCTGGCGGTCGCGGGGGCCGCCTGATGCTCGCGCGCCGCATCATCCCCTGCCTCGACGTGAAGGATGGGCGCGTCGTCAAGGGCGTGCGCTTCGTCGACCTCATCGACGCCGGCGACCCGGTCGAGGTCGCGGCTCGCTACGACGCCGAAGGCGCCGACGAGCTCTGCTTCCTCGACATCACCGCCTCGCACGAGCGCCGGCCGATCATCCTCGACGTCGTCGCCCGCACGGCCGAGCGCGTCTTCATGCCGCTCACCGTCGGGGGCGGCGTGCGGACGGTCGACGACGTGCGCGCGCTGCTCAAGGCCGGCGCCGACAAGGTGTCGATCAACACCGCGGCGGTGGGCCGGCCCGACTTCGTCCGCGAGGCGGCCGAGCGGTTCGGGACGCAGTGCGTGGTGGTCGCGATCGACGCGCGCCGCCGCGTGGCGGCAGACGCGGCCCGCGGCTGGGAGGTCTACACGCACGGCGGGCGGACGCCGACCGGCCTCGACGCCATCGCCTGGGCGGCGGCCATGGAGGCGGCCGGCGCCGGCGAGATACTGCTGACGAGCATGGACCGGGATGGGACGCGCGCGGGCTACGACCTCGAGCTCACCCGGGCCGTCGTCGAGCGCGTCGGCATCCCCGTGATCGCGTCGGGGGGCGCGGGCACGCTCGAGCACCTCTACGAGGGGCTCGTCGCCGGCGGCGCCAGCGCCGCGCTCGTCGCCTCGATCTTCCACTACGGCGAGCACCGCGTGCGCGAGGCGAAGACGTACCTCGCCGCGCGCGGCGTGACGGTCCGGGTGTAGCGTGCTTCCGCGCGGCTGGATCACGGACACGGCGGCGCTCTACGGCCGCGTCTTTCGTCGGGGGGCACGGCTCGCGCTCACCAACTGGCCCGTCGGCCTGATGGTCGTGGCGTACGGGGCGCTGCTCGGGCTCGTCGCGCAGGTGACGGCGCCCCTCGGGGTCGTCGGCGGGCTGCTGCTCTGGCTCGTCATGATGGCGTGCCTCAGCTCGTGGCTCTCGCTCGTCGAGCAGGTGATCCGGTCGGGCCGGGTGCGGCTCGGCGATGTGCCGTCGAGCTTCGCCGCCTATCTCGGCGAGTTGCTGGCGGTGGGCTTCCTCACCTCGCTGCTGGGCCTGGTCGCGTCGGTCGTGCTTGCGCCCTTCCGCTTCCTGGCGATCGTGTTCGGCCTTGCCGTACTCGTCTTCTTCAACGCCGTCCCCGAGCTCATCTACCTCGGACGGCACTCGGCGGCCGAGCTCCTCGTCGAGAGCTATCGCTTCATCGGCGAGAACTGGATCGAGTGGTTCCCGGCCACGCTGGCCCTCGGCGCGGCGGTGGTGGCGGTGGCGGAACTTCCCGGCGGCCCGTTCGGCATCGTCGGCGACGCGGCCGCCGGCGTCCTGCTCTACTTCATGATGATCGTGCGCGGCCTCCTCTTCCTCGAGCTCGCCTCGTCGAGCCGCCGCGCGCGAGAGTTCCGCCGGCGGATGGCCGGGTAAGGGACCGGTTGCGTTTCAGCCGTGCTGCGCTTCGAGGAAGCGCTCGGCGTCGATGGCGGCCATGCAGCCGGTGCCGGCGGCGGTGACCGCCTGACGGTAGCTCGGGTCCTGGACGTCGCCGGCCGCGAAGACGCCGGGGACACTGGTCGCGGTCGTCCGCGGCCGCGTGACGATGTAGCCGCGCTCGTCCATCTCGAGCTGCCCGGCGAGGAGCTTGGTGTTCGGCTCGTGGCCGATGGCGATGAACACGCCGTCGACGGGCATGGTGCGGCGCTCGCGCGTGCGGGCGTCCTCGAGGACGACGCCGGTGACGCCGCCCGCAGCGGGATCGCCGACGATCTCGCGCACGACGACGTTCCAGACGAAGGCGATCTTCGGGTTGCGGCGCGCGCGCTCCTGCATGATCTTGGAGGCGCGGAGCTGATCGCGCCGGTGCAGCACGTGGACCCGCGTCGCGTACTTGGTGAGGTAGGTGGCCTCCTCCATCGCCGTGTCGCCGCCGCCGACCACGGCCAGCTCCTTGTCCTTGAAGAAGAAGCCGTCGCAGGTGGCGCACGCCGATACGCCGTAGCCCATGAGCCGCTGCTCGGAGGGGAGCCCGAGGAGCTTCGCGCTCGCGCCGGTCGCGACGATGAGGGTCTCGGCGCGGTGGAGCTCGTCGCCGATCGTGAGCCGGAAGGGCCGGCTCGACAGGTCCACCGCCGTCACGTCGCCGTAGATGAAGTGCGTCCCGAAGCGGCCGGCCTGCTCCTTGAACACCTCCATCAGCTCGGGGCCGAGGATGCCCTTCGGGAAGCCCGGGTAGTTCTCGACGTCGGTCGTGATGGTGAGCTGGCCGCCCGGCTGCGAGCCCTCGACCACCGTCGGCCCGAGGTTCGCGCGCGCCGCGTAGAGCGCCGCGGTGAGTCCGGCGGGGCCGGAGCCCAGGATGAGCACACGGTGACAGACCGGGTCGGCCATCGCGATTCCGCTGACTATAGGGAGCTGGTATAGGCCGCGCAAGGTAAATGGCGCGGCCGCGGCGACGCTTGACGCACCTCGATCATGCCGGGCGCGCCCGCATGGTCGACGTCTCGGCCAAGCCGGTCACGGTGCGCGAGGCGGTGGCGCGCGGCGAGGTGACGATGCAGCCAGGGACGCTGGCTCGCATCGCCGCCGGCACGGTGCCCAAGGGCGACGTGCTGGCCGTCGCGCGGCTCGCGGGCATGATGGCGGCCAAGCGGACGGCGGAGCTGATCCCTCTCTGCCACCCGCTGCCGCTCTCGCACGTCGACGTCTCGCTCGCCGTCGACCCGCCGGGGGCGCGCGTCATCATCGAGGGCCGCGCGCGCGTCGAGGGACGGACGGGCGTCGAGATGGAGGCGCTCACCGCGGTCGCCGTTGCCGGGCTCACGCTCTACGACATGTGCAAGGCCGTCGACCGCGGCATGACCCTCGGGCAGGTCCGCCTGGTGCGGAAGACCGGCGGCCGGAGCGGCACCTTCGTCCGACCGGGCGAACGGTAGTCGGGAGGCGGTCCGTGCGGGTGATCACGCTCAAGCCGGGGCGCGACGGCCCGGTCCGGACCGGCCACCCGTGGATCTTCTCGGGTGCGATCGCCGCGGGACTCGAGGGCGCGGAGCCCGGAGAGGCCGTGCGCGTGGTGGCGGCGAACGGCCGCTTCCTCGCCGCCGGCTACTGCAACCCGCGGACGCCGATCGCCGTCCGCGTCCTCACCACCGACGACGAGCCAGTCGAGGCCGCGCTCGTCCACCGCCGCCTGGACCAGGCGCTCGCGCTCCGGGAGCAGCTGCTCGGCCCCGGCCTCGACACGTATCGGGTGGCGAACGGCGAGGGCGACCGCCTGCCGGGTATCGTGGTCGACCGGTACGGCGACTTCGTCGTCTGCCAGTTTCTCACCGCGGGCGCCGCGCGCCTGGCGCCGGCCGTCGTCTCGACGCTCGAGGAGCGCCTTCACCCGCGGGGCGTCTTCGAGCGCAGCGAGGGCGCGGTGCGGACCGAGGAGGGCATTCCCGGCGCACGGGGCGTCCTCGCCGGCGACGCGCCCCCCCTGCGCCTCACGATCGAGGAGGACGGCGCCCGCTTCGTGGTCGACGTGCACCACGGGCAGAAGACGGGCTTCTACCTCGACCAGCGCGAGACGCGCCGCCGAGTCGGCGCGCTTGCCGCGGGCCGGCGCGTGCTGAACGCCTTCGCCTACAGCGGCGCCTTCGCGATCGTCGCGGCCCGGGCGGGGGCGCGGGAGGTCGTGTCGGTCGACACCTCGCGGCCCGCGCTCGAGCTCGGCGAGGCCGCCTGGGCGGAGAACGGCCTCGCCCCGGCGGCCGGCCGCTTCGTCGTCGCCGACGTCTTCGACTTCCTGCGCGCCGGCGAGGACCGCTACGAGCTGATCGTCCTCGACCCGCCTGCCTTCGTGCGCCGCCGGCGCGACCTCGTTCCGGGGCTCCGCGGCTACAAGGACGTCAACCTGCAGGCGTTCCGCCGCCTCGTCCCCGGCGGGTGGCTGGTGACGTCGTCCTGCTCGCAGCATCTCCCGCGCGCGGCCTTCCGCGAGGTCGTGAGCGCCGCGGCCGCGGACGCGGGCCGGGCGGTCCAGGTCGTCGCCGAGTGGGGACACCCGCCGGACCACCCGACCGCGCTCGCGCATGCCGAGGGCGAGTACCTGAAGGTGCTTCTCCTGCGGGCGTGAGGCGTGGCTCGCGCAACGGCTCGGTCTAGGTATCGCGTCGGCCGCGCGCGACCGCTATCGAGGCGTCGAGGTGGACACCGTCTCCGACTCCGCGGCGCCGACCGGGCGCCGGCTGCGGCTGCTCGGCGTGCGCGAGCGAGTCCTCGCGGCCGGCGCGTCCGCGTGCTCGGACGCGGAGCTCCTCGGCCTCGTGCTCGACGGCGGCGCGGCGACGCCGGCCGCCGTGTCGCTCGCGGAGCGGATGATCGGCGCCGCGGGCGGGGTCGAGCGGCTCGACCGTCTCGATCGCGCCGCGTACGCCGCGCTCGGCGGCCTCTGGCCGAGACGGGCCGCGCTGGTGCGCGCGGCGCTCGAGCTCGGCCGGCGGGGCGCGGCCCTGCCGCTCACCGCCGGCGGCCCGGTGCGCGACGCGGCGGCGGTCTACGGCCACTTCCGCGGGCGCCTCCCGCAGCTCGAACGCGAGGTGTTCTACGTCCTCCTCCTCGACGGCAAGAACCGCGTCCAGGCGGAGGTGCACGTCTCGGAGGGATCGCTGACCGCGGCCCTCGTCCATCCGCGCGAGGTCTTCTGCCCCGCCATCCGTGCCGCCGCCGCGGCGCTCATCCTGGTCCACAATCACCCGAGCGGCGATCCCACGCCGTCGGCCGAGGACGCTGCCATCACCCAGCGTCTGCGGCAGGTGGGGGAGCTCGTCGGCATCCGGGTGCTCGACCACGTGGTGATCGGCCGGGGACGCTACACGAGCATGGCCGAGGAGGGGCGGTGGTAGCCGACCTCCTTCGCCTGCAGGCGGGCTGGTGTGATCGGCTGGGCTCGCCGCTGTACGCGCGGCTGCTCGAGCATGCGGCCACGGACGTGGCGGCCGGCGGCCCGGTCCGGGAGCTGCTCCGTGGCCACGAGTCCGATTCGCCGGGCTCGGCGCTGGCGCTCCGGCTGATGGGCTCCATGCACCGGCTCGTGCTGGAGGGCCAGGTGCCGGAGCTGGCACCCTACTACCCGTCGGTGGGAGGGCGCGCCGACGCCGAGGCCGCCTGGCCGGTCTTCCGGACGGCGGTGGAGCGGCACGCTCGTGCGCTCGGGATGCTCCTCGAGCGCCCGGTCCAGACCAACGAGGTTGGCAGGTCGTCCGCGCTGCTCGGCGGCTTCCTCCTCGTCGCCCGAACCGGACTCCCCCTGCGGCTGCTCGAGGTCGGAGCGAGCGCCGGACTCAATCTGCGCTGGGACCTCTACCGCTACGAATGCCGTGGAACGGCGTGGGGCGATCCCGACTCGCCCGTACGGCTCGTCGAGACGTTCGAGGCGCGGCTTCCTCCCCTCGACGTTCCCATCCGGATCGCGACGCGCCGCGGCTGCGACCGGCATCCGATCGATCCCGCGTCGCCCGAAGGAGAGCGCACGCTCCTGTCCTACGTGTGGGCGGACCAGCTCGAGCGTATCGCCCTGCTGCGCGGCGCGATCGCCCTGGCGCGACGCGTGCCGGTCGTGATCGAGGCGGCGAGCGCCGCGGGCTGGACGGCGGCCGCGCTCCAGCGTCCCGTCCACGCCGTGGCGTCGGTCGTGTTCCACTCGATCTTCATGCAGTACCTGGCCGATGACGAGCGGGAGCGCTTCGTCGGGGAGGTGGAGGAGGCGGGACGGCGCGCCACCCGGGATGCGCCGCTCGCCTGGCTGCGCATGGAGCCCGGCGCGGAGGGGGCGGAGGTGCGGCTCAAGACGTGGCCCGCGGGCGAGGATCGCCTGATCGCGATCTCGGGCTTCCACGGCAAGCCCGTGCGCTGGCTGGCGGACTGAGCGGCTCGCGCCCGTTCAGAACGGGACGTCGTCGTCGGTGGCGCTCGGCGGACCGGGGGGCGGCTCCTCGGGAAGCCCGCGCGGCGTGTCGGCTCCGCGCCCGCCGCCGAGGAACTGCACCCGCTGCGCGATGATCTCGGTGATGTAGCGGCGGTTGCCGTCCTTGTCGTCGTACTGGCGGGTGCGGATCGACCCCTCGACGTAGACCTGGCGGCCCTTGGCGAGGTACTGGCCGCAGGACTCGGCCTGCTTTCCCCAGACGACCACGTTGTGCCAGTCCGTCCGCTCCTGGCGCTGGCCCTCCTGGTCGTTCCACACCTCGCTCGTGGCGAGCGGGAAGCGCGCGACCGCGCGTCCACTCGGTGTGAAGCGCACCTCGGGATCCTTCCCCAGGTTGCCGATCAGCATCACTCGGTTCACCGACATGACCGCGTCCTCCCCGTCGCGGACGATAGTCGCGCGCGGCGGGCGAAGTCAACGTGGCGCTCGCAATTGTTGGTCGAGTGTGGCGCTGTCCGAACGTCGGACGCCACGTGCCGCCGCCCCCCTCTCACTCGAAGAGCGGGAAGTCGAGCGCGCTGGCGGCGCGGACGAGACGGTCGTCATAGCTTGCGAGCACGACGGTTTGACCGCCCCCTCGGAGATAGTCCATCGACGCCAGATGGAAGGCGTCGAGCGTGCGGACCGCGACGGGAAACGGGTCGAGCGCCCGTCCGAGGACGAGCGGCGAGAGGTCGAGCAACGCGATCCTCGCCACGATCGCGCGCGCCGCGTCGCCGTGGGTGGACGTCAGCTTACGCGCGTGCACCCGGGTCCAGAGCTCGTACTCGAGCAGTCGGCTCGACACGAGGTCGGACTCCCAGAGCCGCGCCGGTGGCGAGCGATCCTCGGCGAGAAGCTCCGCCAGCACCACGGAGGTGTCGACGTAGATCACCGGTCCGCGCGATCCTGGTCGAGCTCGCGCAGGAGCTCGGCGAGAGGCGCGATCGGCTTCCGGGGAGGCAATGGGGTCTCGCGCGACACGAGTGGCGGGGCGAGGATCCCCTTCCGCATCATCTCGGCGAGCTGGGCGTCGGCGAGCCTCGGGGCCCGGCCCTCTCGCGGCGGACCCAGCTCGGCCACCACCCGGTCGCGGTCCGTGACCAGCACGGTCTCCCCCCGGGCAGCGAGGCGTACGTACTCGCTCAGCTTGTTTTTGAGCACCTTCAGCCCGACCGCGCGCATGTGCCCACGGTAGCTTCCGGAAGCTACCACGGCAAGCCGCGCACACAGCGCTCCTTCTCCACGTTGACTTGCGCGGCTGCGCCCCGGTATGTTCGGATGTACGCTAGTTGCGGCGGCGATCCAGGCCGGGAGGGGTTCGCGGCGGCGGGGTGAGAAACGGGTCGTGATCCTGGTTTCGATCCTCAAGCTGATCTGCGTCGGGCTCAACACGGTCGTCTGTGCGCTGAGCGTGGTCGCCGTCGCCCTGTTCGACGAGCGGGCAGCGTATCGACTCTGCCGGCTCTGGGTCCGGATCAACCTCCTGGCCTGCGGCGTGCGCGTGCGAACGCGGCGGCTCGCCCCGCTCGACCCGCAGACGCCCTACGTCTTCATGTCGAACCACCGCAGCCAGTTCGACGTCCTCGCGGTGATCGCTGCGCTGCCGGAGTACCAGCTCCGCTGGGTGGCCAAGGTCGAGCTGACGCGCGTCCCGGTGTTCGGCTGGGCGCTCAGGCGATCCGGCCACATCATCATCGACCGGAGCGACAGCACGCAGGCGGTCCGGAGCCTGCGTGCGGCCGAGCTGCGGATGCGCGAGGGCATCTCGGTCATGATCTTCCCCGAGGGTACCCGTGCCACGCCCCGCGACACGCTTTTGCGGTTCAAGAAGGGCGGCTTCATGATGGCGCTCGACACCGGAGTCCCGATCGTCCCCATGGTCGTGCGTGACAGCGACAAGGTCCTGCCGAGACGCGCCTGGCGGGTGGCCGCGGGCGACATCGAGGTCGTCGTGGGCCGTCCGATCCCGGCGGCGGGTGTGGACCGCGACGAGCTCATCCGGCGCGTACGGAGCTTCATGCTCGAGCATCTCCCCGCCCCGGCGGGGCTCGAGACCGGGCGCCGCGTCGCGGAGGCGACGTGAAGGGGGGGAACGGCGCGGGTACGCCGCTGCGGGTCATCCCGCTCGGCGGCCTCGGCGAGATCGGCCTCAACCTGCTCGTCCTCGAGTACGGGGACGCGGCGATTGCCGTCGACTGCGGCGTCATGTTCCCGGACGAGCGGATGCTCGGCATCGACGTCGCGATCCCGGACATCACGTACATCCGCGGCCTCGGCGAACGGTTCCAGGCGATCTTCCTGACCCACGGGCACGAGGACCACATCGGCGCGCTGCCGTACGTGCTCGGCGAGCGGCCGGTCCCCGTCTACGGCACGAGGCTCACCCTGGGCTTCGTCCGCGAGCGGCTCGGCGAGCGCGGCCTCTCGGCCCCGCTGCTCCTCTACGACGTCGAGCCCTGCCGCGTCGGCCCCTTCGCGGTCGAACCCATCGCGATGACCCACTCCATCCCGGACTCGGTCGGGCTCGCGATCCGCACGCCGGTCGGCACCGTCGTCCACACGGGAGACTTCAAGCTCGATCAGACCCCGCTCGACGGGCGGCTGCCCGACCTCGTCCGACTCGGCGAGCTCGGCGCCGAGGGCGCGCTGCTCCTGCTCTCCGACTCGACCAACGTCGAGCACGCCGGCGTGACGCCGTCGGAACGGTCGGTCGGCACGGAGTTCGACACGATCTTCCGCCAGGCGACCGGCCGCATCCTGGTGACGACCTTCTCCTCGCACATCCATCGCATGCAGCAGGTGATCGACCTGGCGGTCCGCTTCGGCCGGCGCGTCGCGTTCGTCGGCCGCAGCCTCGGCGTGCACACCGCCATCGCGCGCGACCTCGGGCACCTCGCGATCCCCGACGGGACGCTCGTCGACACCGGCAGCGCCCGCGACCTGCCGCGCCATCGGGTGGTGATCATCACCGCCGGCAGCCAGGCCGAGGCGGCATCCGCCCTGGTGCGGATCGCGATGGACGCCCACAAGCAGGTGACGCTGGAGCCCGGGGACACGGTGATCCTCTCCTCGCGCATCATCCCGGGCAACGAGCGCGCGATCTCGAGCCTCGTGAACCATCTCTACCGGCGCGGCGCCGTCGTGCACTACGGTCGCACGGCCGCGGTGCACGTCTCGGGCCATGCCTCGCAGGAGGAGCTGAAGCTCGTCCTGAACCTCGTCCGGCCGCGCCACTTCATCCCCGTGCACGGCGAGTACCGCCACCTCGTCCGTCACGTTCGGCTGGCCGAGGAGGTGGGCATCCCTCCCGAATCGTGCCACCTGCTCGAGGACGGCGACGTGCTGGAGCTCGACGCGGCGGGCGTCGCGCGCCGCCGCGAGCGGGTGACCGCGGGGCGCGTCTTCGTCGACGGCAAGGGGATCGGCGACGTCGAGGACGAGGTCCTGCGCGACCGGCGCCATCTCTCCGAGGACGGCCTCGTGCTCGCCGTCCTGGCGATCGCGCAGCAGTCGGGCGAGATCGTCGCCGGGCCCGACCTCATCTCGCGCGGGGTCGTGACCGAGGAGGCGAGCCCCGAGATCCTCGAGCGGGCACGGGGGGTGGTCCTGGACGCGCTGGCAGCGATCAACCCCGAGTCGCGGACCGACCCCGCCGAGGTGAAGGAGGAGGTCCGCAAGGCGCTCCGGCGGTACTTCAAGCGTTTCGACCGCCGTCCCGTGATCCTCCCCTTCGTCATGGAGATGTAATAGAAAAGGCCCCTGCCGGGGAAGGGTGGGGCGGTGACGATGGGGCAGGGCACGGTCGGGGAGGCCCGCTAGCGTGCCGAGCCGGCGTCCGTCGGCCGGGTCGAGCGGCCTTCTGATCCGCGAGGCGGAGGCGATCTCGGGCGGTGCGCTCGCCGTCTTCCTCGCGCTCAGCCTCCTCTCCTACGCGCCCGACGCGCCGCACGCCAACCTCGGCGGCCCGGTGGGGCACGCGATCGCCGACACGGCCCTGCACGCGCTCGGCTTCGCGGCCTACCTGTTCCCCTTCTATCTCGGCTACGTCACCGTCGCGCTCCTGCGGCCGGGGGCCGAGGACCTGGGCGGGCTCAGGCTCGCGGGCGCCGGGCTCCTCGTCGTCACGCTCGCGGCCCTGGTCGGCCTCGTCACCCAGGGGCGCGCGATCGTGCGCGGCGGGGGGTGGCTCGGCGGCTTCGTTGCCACCGCGCTGCGCGAGCTCGTCGGCGGGCCGGGGGCGTACCTCGCGCTCACGGGTCTGCTGGTCGTGGCGCTCATGCTGGCCACCGGCGTGTCGGCGATCGCCGTCGCCTCCCGGCTCGCGCGGCAGCTCGCCGCGGCGGGCAGGCGTCTCGTGGCGGCGGGTCTCGGCATGCGTGCGCCACGAGAGCTGGCGCCACGGAGCCGCAGGCCCATCCTGCTGGACGATGCGATCGAGGACGCGGCGGCCCTCGGCGACGCCCCGCCGCCGATCATCCGCGAGCCCGAGCCGAAGCCGGAGGCCGCCGGCCCGAGGCGGCGGCGCGCCGAGACCCAGGAGGAGCTCTTCACGCCCGACAGCTACCGGCTGCCGACGCTCGGGCTGCTCGATCAGCCGGTCAGGACCGTACAGCCGCTCGACGAGGCCGCGTTGCTCGCGAGCTCCCGCATCCTCGAGACGAAGCTCGCGGACTTCAGCGTCATCGGCAAGGTCGTCGCCGTGCGTCCCGGACCGGTGATCACGACCTTCGAGTTCGAGCCGGCGCCGGGCGTGAAGGTGAACCGCATCGTCAACCTGGCCGACGATCTCTCGATGGCGCTGCGGGCGCTCTCGGTGCGCGTGCTGGCGCCGATCCCGGGCAAGCCGGTGGTCGGCATCGAGGTCTCGAACCCCTCGCGCGAGAAGGTCTTCATCCGCGAGCTCCTGGCGACCGACGACTACCGGCGCGCCGACTCGAAGCTGGCGCTCGCCTTCGGGAAGGACACCACCGGCAACGTCGTGGTGGCCGACCTCGCCCGCATGCCGCACCTCCTGGTGGCGGGCGCCACCGGCACCGGCAAGTCGGTCTCGATGAACGCCATGGTCATGAGCATCCTGTACAAAGCGACCCCTCGTGATGTCCGCTTCATCATGATCGACCCGAAGATGCTCGAGCTCTCCACCTACGAGGACATCCCGCACCTCCTCGTGCCCGTGGTGACCGATCCGAAGAAGGCGGCCGCGGCGCTCAACAACACCATCCGCGAGATGGACACGCGCTACCGCCTGCTCCACGACAAGGGCGTGCGCAACATCGACAGCTACAACCGTCTCTTGGCGCACGCGCCGCCCGCGGAGCCGGCGCCGGAGGAGCCGGCCGAGGACGGTGCGCTCGTGCATCGACACCTGCCCCGCATCGTCATCATCATCGACGAGCTCGCCGACCTCATGATGACCGTCGGACGCGAGATCGAGGAGTCGATCACGCGCCTCGCCCAGAAGGCGCGGGCCGCAGGCGTCCACCTGATCCTCGCCACGCAGCGCCCGTCGGTCGACGTCATCACCGGTCTCATCAAGGCGAACTTCCCGGCCCGCATCTCCTTCCAGGTGACCTCGCGCATCGACTCGCGCACCATCCTCGACGCGAGCGGCGCCGAGCGCCTGCTCGGCGAGGGGGACCTGCTCTTCCTGCCGCCCGGCACGGCGCGCGTCCAGCGCCTGCATGGCGCCTTCGTCTCCGACACCGACGTCCACCGGGTGGTGGACTTCATCAAGCGGCAGGAGCAGCCGCGCTACGAGATGGAGCTCCTCGAGAGCGACGAGGACGAGGGCGACGAGAGCGAGGACGAGGACCTCTCGGACGAGATGTACGACCTGGCCGTGCGGCTCGTGACCGAGCACCGGCAGGCGTCGATCTCCTGGCTCCAGCGGCGGCTCCGCGTCGGCTACAACCGCGCCGCTCGCATGGTCGAGCGCATGGAGCGCGAGGGCGTGGTCTCGCCGGCCTCCGGCGCGCGGCCGCGCGAGGTGATCGCTCGCCGCCTCGAGGATTGACGTCGCCGCTCTACACCCGCGCCTTCTGGATCGCGTGCGCCATTCACGTGACCGGGGGCATGAGCCTCGCGATGTTCCTCCTCTTCCCGCTCTTCGTGCGCCGGCTGGGCGGCAGCAGCGTCGCGATCGGGCTCCTGCTCGGCGCCGGCGAGGCGGCGAGCGTGGCGGCGCGGCCGCTCGTCGGCCTGGCGCTCGACCGCTTCGGGCGGCGCCGCGTGCTGCTCTGGGCGAACGGTCTCAACGCCGCCTCGTTCCTGCCCTTTCTGGCACTCGGTCGGCTCGGGCCCTGGCTCCTCGCCGCCACCGTCGTGCACTGCGTCCTCTGGGGGGCGCTCTTCGCCAGCTACTTCACGTATGCCGCCGACCTCGTGCCGCCGGGGCGGCGGGCGGAGGGCATCGCCGTCTTCGGCGCGGCGGGCATGCTCACCAACGGCCTCGGCCCGTCGCTCGGCGAGGTGGTCATCGCCCGTGCCGGGTTCAGCGCCTTCTTCCTCACGGCTGCCGGTTTCGCCCTCCTCTCGTTCTCGTTGACCCTGGCCGTGCCCGTACCTCCGGCCACCTCTGCCGCAGGCGGCGCAACCGGCCGATGGCGGGCCCTCGCCGACGGCGCGCTCGCCCGGGTGCTGCTCGCCACGGTCGTGTTCGGCATGGGCGTCAACGCCGCGTTCTTCTTCGTCGCCCCCTTCACGCGGGATCTCGGCCTCGCACGGGCCGCGCCCTTCTTTGCCGCCTATGCCACCACCTCGATCGTGCTGCGCCTGGTCGGCCGTCGCCTCCTCGACCGCGTCGAGCCGCACCGGGTGGCCATCCCGGCCTTCGCGTGCATCGGTGCAGGGCTCGGGCTCCTCTGCTTGCTGCCGCGCCCGGGCGTCCTCGTGCTCGCGGGGATCGTCTGCGGCGCGGGCCACGGGTCGCTCTTCCCCGTGCTCAACGCGCTCGCCATCGAGCGCGCGCCGGCGCGGCTGGCCGGCACCGCGGTGAGCCTGCTCACGGCAGCGTCGGACCTCGGCGCCGTGCTGGGGACTCCCGTCTGCGGCGCGCTGGCGGAGGGTGTGGGATACCGGGGGATGTTCGCGCTCCTCGGCGCGACGACGCTCGGCGGGCTCGGAGTGATGGCCGTCGATCGTGCGATTGCACCTCGGCCCGCGGAAGGATAGGCGGGCGGCCATGCGACGTGTGCTCGTCTACCTGGCGGCCGCGGCGGCCCTCCCGGCGCTGGCCCGTGCCGACGAGCTCGCCGAGGCACTCCGCATGCTCCAGCAGCGCTACGAGTCGACGCGCACGCTGGTCGCGAAGTTCAGCCAGGAGGTCGAGTCGCCGACCCTGGCCGGGAAGCTCACGTCGAGCGGCACGGTCAGCTTCGAGAAGCCGAACCGCATGCGCTGGGACTACGCGGGTCCCGACCGGCAGACCATCGTGAGCGACGGCGAGACGCTCTGGATCTACCAGCCCGAGGAGAAGCAGGTGCTGAAGGCCCCGCTCCGCGAGGCGTTCCAGGCGACGACCCCCGTCACCTTCCTCGCCGGGATCGGGCACGTCGACCGCGACTTCACGCCGACGCTCGAGTCGAGCGCGGGCGACCACTGGGTGGTCCGTCTCGTCCCGCGCGAGGACCGCGGCGTCGGTACGCTCGTCCTCGTCGTGCGCAAGCGGGACGCGGCCATCGAGGAGGCCCGCATCACGGACCCGCTCGGCACGACGACGCGGCTCGCGCTCACCGACGAGCGGCGGAACGTCTCGCTCGGCGCCGATGTCTTCCGGTTCACACCACCGCCCGGGGTTGACGTGGTCCGTCCCCCTGCCTATTGACGCCGGCCGGGATGCCGTCCTTCGACGTCGTGTGCCGCGTCGATCTGCAGGAGGTCGACAACGCGATCAACCAGACGCTGCGCGAGATCGGCCAGCGCTTCGACTTCAAGGGCGCGAAGACCGAGGTCCGGCGCGAGGAGAACGCCATCCACCTGCACACCGCCGACGACTTCAAGCTGCGTGCGCTCGGCGACATCCTGCGCGAGAAGCTCGCCCGCCGCCAGGTGCCGCTGAAGGCGCTGCTGGCCGGGCCCATCGAGCCCGGTCCGGCTGGCACGGCCAAGCAGAAGCTCGATCTCCAGCAGGGCATCCCCGTCGAGAAGGCGCGCGACATCGTGAAGCTGGTGAAGGACATGAAGACGAAGCTCCAGGTGGCGATCCAGGGCGACCAGGTGCGGGTCAGCGGCAAGAAGAAGGACGACCTCCAGGCGGTCGTCCAGCGGCTGCGCGCCGAGGACCTCGGCGTCGCGATGCAGTTCGTGAACTTCCGCGACTGACGATGACGTCCCGCCGCGTGCACCTCCTGACCCTCGGCTGCCCGAAGAACCAGGTGGACAGCGAGATCATGCTCGGCGTGCTCGCCCGCCGCGGCTACGAGATGGTGTCCGACCCCGAGGCCGCCGACGTGCTCGTGGTCAACACCTGCGCCTTCATCACGCCCGCCAAGGAGGAGTCGATCGACGCGATCCTCGACCTGGCCGCGGTGAAGGCTGCCCGCCCCGGTCGGCGCCTGGTGGTGACGGGCTGTCTCGCCCAGCGCTACGCCGACGACCTCGAGACGGCGCTTCCCGAGGTCGACGTGTTCGTCGGCACGGGCGATCTCCTGCGCATCGCCGACGCGATCGAGGCGCCGCCCGCACCCGCGCCGATCGTCTATCGCGGCGCCCAGCACGTGCTTCCCACCCACGCGCGCGCGGCGCGCGTGCGGACGGGGGCGTGGTGGACGGCCTACGTGAAGGTCTCCGAGGGCTGCGACCACGCGTGCAGCTTCTGCATCATCCCGAAGATCCGGGGCCGGCACGAGAGCCGCCCGATGGACGACCTCCTCGCCGAGGCGGCGAGCCTCGCCGCCGAGGGGACGGTCGAGATCTGCCTCATCGGCCAGGATCTGACCGCCTACGGCCGCGACCTCGCGGGCGACGCGTCGCTCGCGCGGCTCCTCCGTGCGCTCGCCGTGCGCGTGCCCGAGGTGCGCTGGCTCCGGCTGCTCTATGCCTACCCCGCGTCGGTCACCGACGAGCTCCTCGAGGTCATCGCCGACGAGCCGGCGGTCTGCACGTACCTCGACATGCCGCTCCAGCACATCTCCGACCGGCTGCTGCGTGCCATGCGCCGCGAGCGCAGCGGCGCCGCCATCCGCGGCCTGATCGCCCGCATCCGGCGCGCGGTGCCTGCGATCGCGCTCCGCACCTCGTTCATCGTCGGCTTTCCCGGCGAGACGGAGGACGACCTGGCCGAGCTGTGCGCCTTCCTCGCGGAGGCGGAGTTCGACCACGTGGGCGTCTTCCGCTACTCGCGGGAGGAGAACACGCCTGCGGCCGCGCTGTCCGGCCAGGTGCCCGAGGCCGTGAAGGCCGAGCGCTGGGAACGCGTGATGGCGGTCCAGGCGAGCGTGGCGCGACGTCGTGCAGCTGCCCACCGCGGGCGCACCATCGAGGTTCTCGTCGAGGGCCGGGATACGCGCGGCCGTCTCGTGGGGAGAACGCGCGGTCAGGCGCCCGAGATCGACGGGCGCACGTACCTGAGAGGCCGCGCGCAGGCGGGCGATCTCGTGCGGGCGCGGATCGTCGGTGCAGAAACGTACGACCTCATCGGCGAGATCATCGAGTCGAGGCCCGGGACCGCCGTTGACACGTCCCAGGCGACACTTTAGAGTGCCGCGCCTTTCCGGGAGGCTTCATGCGCAAGGCATTCCTCAAGAAAGCCCGCGACACGCTGCAGGAGATGCGCGCTCAGCTCCTCCGCAACGTGCAGGCCGAGCTGCACGAAGGACGCGAGCAGAGCAAGGACGAGGGCATGGACACGTACGACCTCGCGAGCGACGCGCGCGACCGGGAGATCAACTTCATCCTGACCGACCGCGAGCGCGAGAAGCTCCAGGCGATCGACGAGGCGCTCGCGCGGGTCGACGAAGGCTCCTACGGCATGTGTGAGAGCTGCGAGTCGGACATCGCCGAGGGGCGCCTCGAGGCGCTGCCCTTCACCCGGCTCTGCATCAACTGCCAGGCGGAGCGCGAGAAGGAGGCCCGGCTCAACAAGCGGTTCGAGGAGGACCGCACCTACCGGCGCCTCACCACCGGCGACACCGACGAGGAGACCTCGTAGCTCACGGCAGGAACGGGCCGCGGCGGCGTGCGGCGAACAGGAGCCAGGTCGCGCCGAGCCCGATCACGACCGTCAGCACGGCCCGCGTGGCGTCGAATGCGTGCACGCGCTCGAGCCCGATGATCGTCAGGTAGGCGCCGTAGAGGACGGCCAGCACGCCGAGCCGCCACGGCAACCAGGACAGCACCATCGGCGCGGCCGCGTACGCCACCACGCGAAAGGTCGCCTCGAAGCCGGCGCGCCCGCCGAAGAGGTGCTGGGCGACGAGTACATAGAGCGCCGCCGACACGAAGGCGCCGAGCACCTGCCAGAGGACGATCCGGAGGAAGCCGCCGAGACCCCAGCCCATGACGAGGTGGCCGGCCGCGCTGATCACCGCCGACACGCCGAGGAAGGCGAGCGGGGCCTGGAGGCCCCCCACCTCGGGCATGTCCGCGAAGAAGCCGCGTGGGTCCGTCATGACGCGCTTCCAGGTGTTGGGGAACCCCTCGAGCACCGCGGCGCCCTCGAATTCGCCGGTCGACGACATGGTAGAGCCTTATAGGCGGCGGGCCCGGGGGAGGTCCAGAAGCGGGCGGCGAGGCCAGCCGCCATGACGCTTGCCGAGATGCGCCGGGACGCACTCGAGTGCTGGCGCGCGGCGGTCGAGGCGGTGCATCCCGGGCGGCTCGTCAGCGCGCGTCTGCGCCGCGTCGACGACACGCTGTGCCTCGGTGCACCGGGGGCGGCCGTGACGGCGCGCCATGCGGGGCCGGTGCTTGTGGTCGGCGCGGGCAAGGCGGCGCGGAGCATGGCCGAGGCGGTGGCGCGTGCGGCGGGACAGGCGCTGCACGGTGGGATCGTGATCGTACCCCACGGGAGCGACCTGTCGCCCATCGGCGGTGTCACGGTCGCCGCCGGAGCGCATCCCGTGCCGGACGCGACGGGCGAGGCGGCGACGCGACGGCTCCTGGAGGTGGTCGCTACAGCCGACCGCTCGACAGTCGTCCTCGTCGTGCTCGCGGGCGGCGCGTCGGCGTTGCTGGTCGCGCCCGCGCCCGGCCTCGACCTTTGCGACAAGCAGGAGGTGACGCGCGGGCTCCTCCTCGCGGGCGCGGACATCGAGGCGCTGAACACCGTCCGCAAGCACTGCTCGCAGGTGAAGGGCGGGGGTCTCCTGCGCGCCGCCGCCGGCGCGGCGGGCGTCTGGACCCTCGTTCTCTCCGACGTGGTCGGCGACGACCCGGCGACCATCGGCTCGGGGCCGACGGTGCCGGATCCGACCACGTTCGCCGACGCGGCCCGCGTGGTCGCCCGCTTCCTCGCACCCGAGGACGTGCCGGCCGCCGTCCAGCGGCACCTGGAGCGCGGCCTCGCGGGCCGCGTGCCGGAAACCGTCAAGCCCGGGGAGCCCGTTTGCGCGCGGACACGGCTGCTCCTGGTCGGCGGCAACCGCGACGCGCTCGGGGCGGCCGCGCGCGCGGCGGAGCTGCACGGCTACGCGACGACCGTCTTCCCGGCGGCGCTCAGCGGCGACGCGGCCAGTGCCGGGCGCGCCATCGCCGCTCGGCTCGCCGCCTCGCCCCGCGACCGGCCGCAGGCGATCGTCGCGGGCGGGGAGACCACGGTTCGCGTCGTGCCGGATGGCCGCGGCGGGCGCTGCCAGCAGCTCGCGCTCGCCGCGGCCATCGCACTCGCCGGCGAGCCCGCCGTCCTGCTCGCGGCCGGCACCGACGGCGTCGACGGCCCGACCGACGCCGCGGGCGCCTGCGTCGACGGCGAGACGGCCGGGCGCGCGCGAGCGCGCGGTCTCGACCCCGCGGCCGCGCTGGCCCGCACGGACAGCCATCCGCTGCTCGACGCCGCCGGCGATCTCGTGCGCACGGGACCGACGGGCACGAACGTCGCCGACGTGGTGGTGACTCTGCGTGCCACGTGCTAAATGGCCGCCGCATGCGGGGTGGCGAGGGGAACGTCTCGGAGATGTTCGTCTCCTTCCAGGGCGAGGGCCTGCATGCGGGGCGGCGCCATCTCTTCGTCCGCCTGGGGGGCTGCCCGCTGCGCTGCCGTTACTGCGACACCCCCGGGAGCCTCGTCCCCGTCCCGGAGTGCCGCATCCTCGGTCCCGACGGGGAGCGGCGGCGAGCGAACCCCTTCACGCCCGTCGAGCTCGAGGCCGAAGTCCAGGCCCTCGTCGCCGCGGCGCCGCCGCTGGCCGCGCTCGCCGTGACCGGCGGGGAGCCGCTCGCCCAGACCGACTTCCTGGCCGCCTGGCTCGGGATGCGCACGGGCGAGCTGCCCGTCCTGCTCGAGACGGCGGGCATCCTGCCGGCGCGCCTCGAGCGGCTCCTGCCGCACGTGGCGATCGTCAGCCTCGACCTCAAATGCCCGAGCAACACGGGCGAGCGCGCGCGCTGGGAGGAGCACGAGGCGTGTCTCGGCGCCGCGGTCGCCGCCGGCCGAGCGATATACGTCAAGATGCCGGTCGACGAGGGCACGCTCGCCGAGGAGGTCGAGCATGGCGCGCGCCTGGTCGCGGCCGTCGACCCGGCGGTGCCGCTCTTCCTGACCCCGCTCACGCCGCCGGACGGGACGAACCTCACGATCAGCGCGGCGACGCTCGAGCGCCTGCACGCGCTCGCCAGCCGCCGTCATCCCGACGTGCGCGTCATGCCCCAGCTGCACAAGGTGCTCGGCATCCTCTGATGGCGCGCGGCGGGGCGGGGAGGGTGCGGCCGGCGACGCTCATTCCGGGGGACGGCATCGGCCCCGAGGTGATCGCCGCCGCGGTGCAGGTGATGGAGGCGGCAGGCGGCCGCATCGCGTGGGACGTCCAGAAGGCGGGCAAGGCCGCCTTCGACGAGTCCGGGACGCCGATCCCGGACGCGCTCATCCGGTCGATCCGCCGCACGCGCGTCGGCCTGAAGGGCCCGCTCGAGACGCAGGTCGGGCGAGTCGGGTATCGCAGCGTGAACGTCGCGCTGCGCAAGACGTTCGATCTCTATGCCAACGTCCGGCCGATCCGGACGCTTCCCGGCGTGCGCTCTGCGTTCTCGGGCGTCGACCTGATCGTGGTGCGCGAGAACACGGAGGACGTCTACGCCGGGATCGAGCACCAGATCGCCCCGGGCGTGGTGGAAAGCGTCAAGGTGATCACCGCGCGCGCCTCGCGCCGCATCGCGCGCTACGCCTTCGAGCTCGCCCGCCGCCAGCGCCGCCGGCGCGTGACCTCCATCCACAAGGCGAACATCATGAAGCTCTCCGATGGGCTCTTCCTCGCCTGCGCGCGGCAGATCGCGAAGCACCATCGGCGCGTCCACTACGACGAGCTGATCGTCGACAATGCCTGCATGCAGCTCGTGCTCCGGCCGCAGGAGTTCGACGTGCTGCTGCTCGAGAACCTCTACGGCGACATCGTCTCGGACCTGTGTGCGGGGCTCGTCGGCGGCCTCGGCCTGGTGCCGGGCGCGAACATCGGCGACCGCTGCGCGATCTTCGAGGCGGTGCACGGGACCGCCCCGGACATCGCGGGCAAGGGCCTGGCCAACCCGCTCGCCGCGATCTTCTCGGGCATCATGCTCCTGCGGCACATCGGCCAGGCGGGTCCCGCGAAGCGTCTCGAGCGCGCCGCCCACCGCCTCCTGGCGGAGGGCCGGACCCGGACCCGCGACCTCGGCGGCAAGGCGACCACGAAGCAGATGACCGAGCGGCTGATCGCGCTGCTTTAGATCAGCGAGGGGCTCCGCCCCTCGCCCCGTCGGGCGGAGCCCGCCGGGTCCTCACTCCCCGCTCGCTTCGCTCGGCCGCGCGCGCGGCGCGCGCGGAGATTCGATCTCGAGTCGAGCTCCGGCGGGGTGCTGTCCGAGCGACAGCAGCTGGCGGTGACGCGCCGTGACATGGGATCGGGGGCTCGGTAGAATCCACGTGTGACCCCGCGCAGCGCGGCGCTCGCCCGGCTCGGCAGCGAGACCTTCGACCTCCTCGTCATCGGCGGCGGCATCAACGGCGCAGGGATCGCGCGCGACGCCGCCATGCGCGGCCTCCGGACGGCGCTCGTCGAGCATGCGGACTTCGCCTCGGGCACCTCGAGCCGGTCCTCGAAGCTGATCCACGGAGGATTCCGGTACCTCGAGCAGGGCGATGTCCGGCTGGTCCTCGAGGCGTGCCGCGAGCGCGAGCGGCTGCGGCGGCTCGCGCCGCACCTCGTGCGCCCGCAGGAGTTCATCTTCCCGGTGTACGAAGACGGTCCGGTCGGGAGATTCAAGCTCGCCGCCGGGCTCTGGGCATACGATCTCATGGCCGGCCTGTGGAACGTCCATCGGCATCGCATGCTCTCGGCGCGCGCCACACGGAAGGCCGAGCCTGCCTTGCGGACGGAGGGTCTGCGGGGCGCCGGGTGCTACTGGGACTGCCGCACCGACGACGCGCGGCTCGTCCTCGAGACGATCCTCGCCGCGGGGCGCGAGGGCGCCGTCGCGGTGTCGTACGCGCGCGTGGCGGCGCTTCTCAAGGAGGACGGCCGGCTCGCCGGCGCACGGCTGGTCGACCGGCTCGGGGGCGGGGAGGTGAGCGTCCGGGCCCGCGTCGTCGTCAACGCGACCGGCCCGTGGGTGGACACCGTGGCGGCCCTCGACGCACCGGCGCCGGCGCGGCTGCGGCTGACCAAGGGGGTGCACGTCCTCGTCCCCCGGGCGCGGGTCGGCAACCGGGCGGCGGTCGTGCTGCACGCCGTCAAGGACGGCCGCGTGATGTTCGTCATCCCGTGGCAGGAGCAGACGCTGGTCGGCACCACCGACACCGACCACGAGGGCGGTCCCGACGTCCCGCCCGTCGTCGAGGCGGCCGACGTCACCTACCTGCTGGAAACGGTGAACCACTATTTCCCGGCCGCCCGTCTCTCGCGGGAGGATGTGACCAGCGCCTTCGCCGGGCTCCGGCCGCTGATCGCGCCGCCCGCCGGCGCCGCGGTGGCGCCCTCCAGCGTGTCGCGCGAGGAGGAGATCTTCGCCTCGCCCTCGGGTCTGATCTCGATCGCGGGCGGCAAGCTCACGACCCATCGGCTGGTGGCGGCGGCGGTCGTCGAGCGCGTGATCGACGCGCTCCGCCGGGGCGGCGACCAGCGCCGCTTCGGCCGCTGCCGGACGGGCACAGTGCCGCTGCCGGGCGGGGCGGCGCCGCCGGACTCGGTGGCGGCGGCGGTCCTGTCGCGCGACGGCAACGGGCTTGCGCCCCCGGTGATCGGCCACCTGGCCGACCGCTACGGCAGCCGAGCGGGCGAGGTGCTGCATCTCGTCGCGGCCGACCGCCGGCTCGCCGACCCGATCGTCCCGACGCTTCCCGACCCGCGCGCCGAGGTGCTCGAGGCCGTCGAGCGCGAGGGCGCGCTGACCGTCGAGGACGTGCTCCGCCGCCGCACGCAGATCTCGCTGCGCGAGGAGAGCGAGGGCGTCAAGGCGGCCGGGGAGGTGGCCGCGTTGATGGCGGGACCGCTCGGCTGGACGCCCGAGGCCGCGCGCGCCGCTGCGGAGAGCTATGCCGCGGTGGTGGAAGAGGGCCGCCGGCGGTGGCGCTGAAGTCGCCGCGACCGTCCCGGAAGCCCGCCGCCAAGCCGTCTCCCCGACTGAACGTCGCACGCGAGAGCCGGGAGAGGCGTCGCGCGCGGGCTCGCCAGATCGCGCGCCGCCTGGCACGCGCCTATCCGGACGCGTGGTGCGCGCTCCACTACCAGAACCCGTGGCAGCTGCTGGTGGCGACCATCCTCTCGGCGCAGTGCACCGACGCGATGGTGAACCAGGTGACGCCGCGTCTGTTCGCCGAGTATCCGGGCCCGCAAGAGCTGGCCGCCGCGCCCGGGGATGCGCTCGAGGCGATCGTCAAGCCGACCGGGTTCTTTCGCCAGAAGGCGAAGGCGCTCCAGGCGGTGGCGCGCATCCTCGTCGAGCGGCACGAAGGACGGGTGCCGCAGACGATGGAGGAGCTCTGCGCGCTCCCCGGGGTGGGGCGGAAGACCGCGAACGTCGTCCTCGGCACCGCCTTCGGCCAGCCGGCCATCTTCGTCGACACGCACGTGCGGCGCCTGGCCGGTCGGCTCGGGCTCACGACGAACGACGACCCCGACAAGATCGAGGCCAACCTGCGCGAGCTGTTGCCGCCGAAGGAGTGGACGCGGTTCGCACACCGCCTGATCCACCACGGCCGCCGCGTGTGCGTGGCGCGGAAGCCCCGCTGCAGCGTCTGCCCCGTGGCCGAGTGGTGCCCGCGGATCGGCGTCACGGCGTCGGCGTAAGGAGCGCGACGGACCGCACGCCGCTTGCACCGTCCGCGGCCACTACACCGCGACGCCCACCAGGCGGCCGAGCACGAAACCGACGACGCAGGCGAGCACGCCGAGGCCGGCGAGCTCCAGGCTCGCGGCTACCGGGTTCTCCTTGGTGAGCCACGTCTTGGCGGCGCCGGTGACGAGCAGCGTGGCGACCGACAGCGCGGCGGCGGCCGCGAAGGTGCGCGGTGGCGCGGGGTGGAGGAAGTAGGGCACGAGCGTGATGAGCGCGCCGGTCAGGTACGCGAAGCCCGTGACGGCTGCGATGCGCACGGGCGGATCGAAGGTCTCCTCGGCGAGGCCGAGCTCCTCGCGCGACATGAAGCGGAGCCACAGCTCGGGATTGGCGGTGACCCGCCGGACGATCAGGTCGATTTCTTCCGCGCCGAACCCGAGCTGGCCGTAGATCTCGCGGATCTCCTCCCGCTCGTGGTCGGGCATGTTCTCGATCTCCCACGCTTCGCGCGCGATCTCGGCCTCGAAGAACCGGCGCTGGGACTTGGACGCCACGTAGGCCCCGATGCCCATGGCGAGCGCGCCGGCAAAGGCGGCGGCGAGCCCGCCGAGCGCGACCGTGTGGAGGTCGCCGATGGTGGCCGTGACCCCCGCCAGGAAGCCGATTGTCGAGATGACGCCGTCGTTGAGGCCGAAGATGACCTCGCGGATGAGCCGTCCCTGGGGGGTATGCCAGGCTTCCTTGTGGAACCGCTTGAGCGGCTCCGCCAGCCTGGTGACGGGCGCCGGCATCGGCCCAGGCTCGCCCCGCGGGTTGGATGCCATCATGCGACCCAAAAAAAAGAAGAACATCTTCTATACGGCGCAACCCCGCGCCGGTAAAGGCGTTTTCCGCGGCGAAGCGAATTTTCAGCTTGACAAATGCCGCACCTAACGATACTTTGCGACGGCTTTTTGGGTGGAATTCCGGTGGGTTAGGGAGGCGGGCGGAGATGGCCGTTTACACCGAGCTCGGAACGCGCGAGCTCGCCGAAATTGTCGAGGACTACGGTCTCGCGAAGCTCATCGCGGCGAGTGGAATCGCGGCGGGCTCCGTCAACACCTCCTATCTGCTCGAGACCACGCGCGGAAAGCATCTGCTGCGCATCGACGAGGTGAAGAGCGAGCTCGAGGTGAAGCGTGAGCTCGACCTGCTCCTCTTCCTGCGCAAGCACGGCTTTCCCTGCCCGCAGCCGGTCGCCGACCGCAAGGGCCGGCACTACCGCGAGGTGAACGGCAAGTGCCTCACGCTCTACCGCTACGTCGACGGGCACACCGTGTCTCCCGCGCGCCTCACGACGGCGCAGATCGAGAACGTCGGCCGCGTGCTCGCCGACCTCCACACGATCGGCAAGAGCTACAAGAAGGGCATCGACAATCGCTTCAGCTACGACCGCGTGGCAGACCTCTACGCGCAGGTGCGGGAGCGGCTCCCCTCCTACTTCAAGCGGATCGTCCGCACGCTCGACGACGAGGTCGATTACCTCCAGGGGTATCTCGAGAGCAAGCTTCCGAAGGGCGTCATTCACGGCGACCTCTTCGACGACAACGTCATCTTCAAGGGCGACAAGCTCGTCGCCATGCTCGACTTCGAGGCGGCCTGCCGCGGCAAGTTCATCTTCGACCTGGCGACCGCGGTGAACGCCCTGTGCTTCGACGGCGAGAGCTACCAGCTCAAGCGCTTCGAGGCGCTCATCGCGGGCTACGAGTCGCTGCGCGCTCTGTCGCTCGCCGAGTGGGACGCGTTCCCGAATGAGCTGCGATTCTCGGCGGTCCGCTTCACGATCACCCGCCTGCACGATTTCTTCCTGAATCCGGTCGACGCGGGGTCGCGGGTGAACAAGGACTTCCGGGAGTTCTACGAGCGGCTGCAGATCTTGCGGCGGGAGCGGGACGGCGGCATGGAAGGGCTGCTCATGGCCATGGCCACCGGCTACGACTACCGCAAGTACCAGAAGGTGAAGGCGCTCGAGAAGAAAGGCTCGCACTAGCTCACGCGAGCGCCCGGCGTCCTCCCGCCGCCCCATGAAGATCACCGACATCCTCGCCCGCGGCGGGCCCTGCATCTCGTTCGAGTTCTTCCCGCCGAAGACGCCCGAGGGCGAGGCCGCCCTCATGCGCACGATCGAGGCGCTCAAGCCGCTGGGGCCGGGATTCGTCTCGGTGACGCGGACGGGTGCCAAGCCGCGCGAGGCGCCGGTGGAGCTCGTGACGCGCATCCGGGCGCTCGGCATCGAGGCAGCGGCGCACGTCACCTGCATCGAGGCCGGGCGCGAGGAGCTCGCGGCGCACTACGAGCTCATCGAGGCGCGCGGCATCGAGAACGTGGTCGCCATTCGCGGCGATCGGCCGGGCGAGGGGAGCTTTCACCCCCCACTCAACGGCTTCCGCTACGCCGTCGACATGATCCGCTTCGTACGCGCGCGCGGCCACAAGCTGTGCCTGGTGGGCGGCGGCCATCCCGAAGGCCACCCCGAGTGCCGGGACCTGGAGCTCAACATCCAGCACCTCAAGATGAAGGTCGACGCCGGGCTCGATGCCGTCATCACCCAGCTCTTCTACGACAACGCCGACTACTTCGCGTTCGTCGAGCGGGCGCGGCGGGCGGGCATCGGCGTGCCCCTCGTCCCCGGCATCATGCCGATCACCAACGTGCCGCAGATCGAACGCATCACGGCGCTCAGCGGCAATCAGATCCCCGCCGCGCTCCGCGCCGCGCTCGAGCGCGTGCGCGACGACGAGCAGGCGGCGCTCGCGGTCGGCGTGGAGTGGGCGACGCGGCAGTGCGCCGAGCTGCTGCGCAGCGGGGCTCCGGGGATCCACTTCTACACGCTCAACAAGTCGCCGGCGACGCGCGCGATCTTCGAGAACCTGTGCCGCGAGGGGCTGGTCGGAGGCCCGCTGCCGCGCCTTGCCACGCCTTCGCCCATCCGTTAGACGTCCCGAACGATGCGCGAGGATCTCGAGGCCCACGTGCGGGCGATTCTGCGCGCCCTCGACCCGGAGCCGGAGCGGGAAGGCCTCCGGCGCTCGCCCGCGCGCGTCGCCCGCGCGCTCGAGTTCCTGACGCGCGGCTACGACGTCGACCCGAAGCAGGTCATCAACGGCGCGCTCTTCGTCGAAGAGTATTCGGAGATGATCGTGCTCAAGGACATCGACTTCTACTCGATGTGCGAGCATCACGTCCTCCCCTTCTTCGGCAAGGCGCACGTCGCCTACCTGCCCCAGCATCGCATCATCGGCATCAGCAAGATCGCCCGGCTGGTCGAAATCTTCGCGCGCCGCCTGCAGGTCCAGGAGCGCATGACGACCCAGATCGCGAACACGATCATGGAGGAGCTCGATCCCCTGGGAGTCGGCGTCGTGCTCGAGGCCGAGCACCTCTGCATGCGCATGCGCGGGGTCGAGAAGCAGAATTCCGTGGTGGTGACGAGCGCGATGCTCGGCGCGTTCCGCGCGCAGCAGCCGACCCGCGAGGAGTTCATGACGCTGATCGGGCGGCGGTGAGCGGGGCGCGGCTCGCCGCGCACGCCGTCCGTCTGCTCGGCCCCGTCGCGGGCCCCGTCGCGGTGGCCGCGCCGCCGCGCCTCGGGGCCCATCTCGCGGCGCGTCTCGCGGCTGCGCGGGACGGCGAGGTACCGGCCGCCGCCGTCGTCGCCTTCCTCGGCAGCCCGCCGCGGCCGGCGGAGCGGCAGGCGCTCCTCGCCGCGTTGCGCAATCGGCTGCCGGCGGGCGCGCCGCTCGTCCTCCTCGACCACAGCCAGCCGCGGGCGCTCTGGCGGCGGGCGGTCGGCATCCTCGTCCTGGCGGCCCGGGGGCTCGCGCCGTCCCGCGCCCGCTATCCGGCGGCGCGCGAGCTCGCGGCGATCGGCTTCGCGGTGGAGCGGCTCCGGCTCGCCTGCGGGGAGCGCGTCCAGATGGTCGTGGCGCGGCGCCGGCCGCCCCCTTGACGCCGGAGGCCGTGTGTCAGCACTGTGACGCGCGGCAACCGTGGAGACGATGCGGCCGCCCTCGCCCGCGCTGCTCGCCCTCGAGGGGCGGGCCTGGCTCGAGTTCGCCGCCCTGCTGCCGGCGCTGCCGCTCCTCGGACGGGCGCCGGCCGGCGACGGCCATCCGGTCCTGGTGCTGCCGGGCTGGCTCGCGAACGACCGCTCGACGCAGGCCCTGCGCTGGTTCCTCCGCGACCGCGGCTACCACGTCCACGGCTGGAAGCTCGGTCGGAACCTCGGGCCGAGCAGCAGGCTCGCCCCGGCGCTCGGCCAGCGGTTCACGGCGCTGCGCGCGCGGCACGGGCGGAAGCTCAGCCTGATCGGCTGGAGCCTCGGCGGCATCTACGCGCGCGAGCTCGCGCGCCGCTTTCCGGACGACGTCCGCCAGGTGATCACGCTCGCCAGCCCCTTTCGCGACCCGTCGGCGACGAGCGTTGCACGCTTCTTCGGCTCCCGCCCCGATGGCCGGGCCGGCGGCTTCCAGGCGCGGCTCGGGACGCCGCTGCCCGTGCCGTCCACCTCGATCTACAGCCGCAGCGACGGGATCGTCGCCTGGCGGAGCTGCCTGGAGGTGGGCGCGCCGCTCTGCGAGAACATCGAGGTCAGGAGCAGCCACTGCGGGATGGGCCACCATCCCGCCGTCCTGCTCGTCATCGCCGAGCGTCTGGCGCAGCCCGAGGGCGCGTGGCGGCCCTTCGACCCGCGCGGGCGGGCGCTGTGGCCGTTCGTGGTCGAGCCGGTGAAGACACTGGCGCAAGGAGGCGAATCGTGAGCTGGAATCTGGGCGACATCTTCGACACGCTCGGCGAGGCCGTCCCGGGCGACAGCGCGGCACTCCTCCACGGCGAGCGCGCCGTCAGCTGGACGGCGTTCACGCGGCGGACGAACAACCTGGCCGCGGCGCTCCGCGCGCGCGGCGGGCAGCCGGGCGACAAGGTGGCCCTCTACCTCCGCAACCGGCCCGAGTACCTCGAGGCCACCGTCGCCTGCTTCAAGGCCCGGCTGGTCCACGTCAACGTCAACTTCCGTTACCTGGGCGACGAGCTCCGCTACATCATGGACGACGCCGATGCGAAGTTCGTCGTGTTCGCCGGCGAGTTCGCCGAGCGCCTGGACGCGCTCCGCCCCAGGCTCCCGAGGGTGCAGGCCTACATCCAGCTGGACGACGGGAGCCCGCTCGCGCCCTTCGCCGCGCCCTACGAGCCGCTCGCCGCCGAAGGCCGCGGCGCGCCGCTCGGCATCGAGCGCTCGCCCGACGACCTCCTCTTCCTCTACACCGGCGGCACCACCGGCATGCCGAAGGGTGTCATGTGGCGGTCCGAGGACCTCTGGCGTGCGATCGGGGGCGGTGGGAACCCGGTGCTCGGGGAGCCGCCGGTCGCGTCACTCGACGAGCTCGCCGCCCGCGTCCGCGCGCGCGGCCCCGGGCTCCGCCACCTGCCGGCCTGTCCCCTCATGCACGGCACCGGCCTCTTCACCGCCTTCATCACGCTCACCGCGGGCGGCTCGATCGCCACGCTCGGTGGCGTCAACTTCGACCCGCACGAGCTGTGGCATGCCGTCGGGCGCCACGCCGTCAACACGATCGCCATCGTGGGCGACGCCTTCGCCAAGCCGATGCTGCGGGCCCTCGACGAGCGGCGTGGGGAGTACCGGCTCGACAGCCTCATCTCCATCATCTCCTCGGGCGTCATGTGGTCGCCGGAGGTGAAGCGGGCGCTCCTCGCGCACCATCCGAGCATGGTCCTCTTCGATTCCTTCGGCTCCTCGGAGGCGGTCGGCTTCGGCGCCGCGATCACCACCGCCGCGGGCGAGTCGCGGACGGGCCGCTTCCAGCTCGGGGAGAAGGTGAAGGTCTTCACCGAGGACGGCCGCGAGGTCCAGCCGGGCAGCGGCGAACCGGGGGTCGTCGCGCATGGTGGCGCGATCCCCATCGGGTACTACAAGGACCCCGAGAAGACCGCGCGCACGTTCCGGGTCATCGACGGCGTACGCTACGTGATCCCGGGCGACTGGTGCACGGTGGAGGCCGACGGGGCGCTGACGCTCCTCGGCCGCGGCAGCGTCTGCATCAACACCGCCGGCGAGAAGGTCTACCCGGAGGAGGTGGAGGAGATGCTGAAGACCCATCCCGCCGTCTACGACGCGGTCGTGGTCGGTGTCCGCGACGAGAAATGGGGGCAGGCGGTCATCGGGCTCGTCGAGCTCAACCGGGGTGCCACCCCCGGCGAGGATGAGCTCCGCCGCCACGTGCGTGCGCGCCTGGCTGGGTTCAAGACGCCCAAGCGCGTGCTCGTCGTCGAATCGATCGGGCGGGCGCCGAACGGAAAGGCGGACTACGCGAGCATGGCGCGCCTCGCGGAGCGGCTGCTGGTGGGCGCGGCGGGGTAAAACAGCCGGCGGCCGGAGCCCCCGATCACCGCGGATCAGAACCGCGCGAACCAGGGGGTGCCTCGTCGCCCCGGTTGCTCGACCACCACCTGGTAGTTCGCGAGCAGCCGGCCTTGCGCCCGCAGCCAGCTGGCCACGGCGATCGCGTAGTCGACCTTCGCCTGCACCTCGGCGGCGCGGGCGCTCGTCAGCCGGGTCTGGAAGTCGAGCAGGTCCTTCGTGGTCGCCATGCCGACCTCGTGCCGCTTTTCCTGGTTGCGCAGGTTCTCCTCGGCGAGCGCGCGGGCAACGCGCGTCGTGTCGATCCGCTGGCGTGCCGAGGTGACGTCGGCGGCGCTCTTGCGGACCTCGAGGGTGACGTTCGAGAGGAGCTGGCGGTGGTTCAGCTCCGCCTGGCTGCGCGTGATCCGGCTCTGGGTCAGCTCGCTGCGCGCGAGCGCGTTCGAGAGCGGCATCTGGAACTGGAGGCCGAATGAGTAGCTGCGGAAGTCGTTCGACTCGAGCCGACGGTACGCCTCACTGGCGGACCCGGCGAAGGGCGAGGCCGCGTTGAGCACAACCTTGCAGATGAACCCCTGGCCGGATCCGAGGGGAACGCATCGCCCGCCCCCGAGGTCCGTCGGGCTGAACGCGACCGTCGTCAGGGAGACGGCGCGATTCGTGCCGCTCAGCCCATTCACCCCGTAGCTGCCGACGACGTCGAGCCGCGGCAGGAGCCCGTTGGTGGCGATGCGCTCGTTCAGCTGCTGAACGAGGATGCCGCGCGCCGAGGCTTGGATCTCGGGGCGATTGCTCAGCGCCGTGCTGAGCCCGTGCTCGATGTCGACCGTGACGTCCTCCGGAACCACCTCGTCGGCGGGCTCCAGGGTGCGGGGGACGAAGGTGTCGGCCGGCCGATAGAAGGCTGTCTGAGCCAGCAGCTGGCGGGCGACGGCGAGGTCGTTGTCAGCCTGGATCACCTGCTCCTCGCGGCTCTTGGCGTCGGCCTCCGCCTCGAGCACGGCGACGGGCGGAAGCAGCCCCACCCGCACCCGGGCCTCGTTCTCGTGGACGGTGCGGTCGGCGAGCGTCTTGGACTCGCGCTGCACCTCGAGGTTCTCGCGCGTCCGGACGACGTTCCAGTACGCCTCGATCACCTGCTGGACGAAGTCGGCCACCTGTGCCTGGTACTGGTAGACCGCGGCATCCGCCACCTGCTCCGCGACGCGCACGATGAGGTAGGAGAAGTCCCACCCGAAGTTCCTGAGGAGGGGTTGGACGAGCGAGAGGTTGAGCGCCGCCTGGTACTCCGGGCGGAGCTGCTGGAAGCGGGGATTGGTGTCCAGCCGGTCGTTCAGGAAGTCGACGGTCGCGGTGGTGCCGGTCCGGAAGGTCTTGAAGAGGTGCAAGTTGGCGCTCCGGTCGTCCGTGACGAGGGTACGGGTGCCGGCCAGTGCGCTCGCGTTAGGGGTGATGCTGTTCCGGTGCGTGAGCTCGCCCGACAGCGTCGGGTCGAAGGTGGCCCCGGCCTGCAGGACGCCCGCGCCCTGTCGCGTCGGCTCGAGGCGCTGAGCGGCGATGCCGGGGTTGTTCTCGAGCGCGATGCCGATCGCCTCCTTGAGCGTCACCCGCTCGACTTCCTCGTCGCGCGTGATCGGCGTGGGGATGCGGAGCGCCTCGCTCTCCGGCAAACTCCGGCGCCACGACGGGGCGAGGCCTGCACCGCGCCACGACGGCTCGCGAGCGTCGGGAGGGTCCTCGCCGGCGGACGGCACCGCCGTGGCGAGTGCGAGCACGGTCAGGTAGGCGAGTGGGAGGCGGCGCGACACCTGCGATTGCGCTAACGGATAAGCGCAGACGAGTCAACGAATTGCGGCGGCACGACGATGGTGTCCCCGCGTGCCTTGACAATCTGTGCAGCCCGCGGCTAAACGAACCAAAGAACGATCGCTCGCACGACTGGCGTTCGCGTGGAATTGACCACGGGGGAGTGCTGAGCCACCAGCGGGCCGAACGCCTGGGCCCACGGGAAACGGCGGGGTCCATACAGTCGTGATCAAATCGTATCTGCTCGCGCCCGGTCCCACCCCGGTGCCGCCCGAGGTGGCGGCCGCGATGGCGCTGCCCGTGATCCACCATCGCACGCCGCAGTTCGGCGAGATGCTGGCCGAGGTGCAGGAGGGGCTGCGCGAGCTCTTCGGGACCGGCCAGGACGTGCTCGTGCTCGCCGCCTCGGGCACCGGCGCCATGGAGGGCTCGGTCACCAACCTCCTCTCGCCCGGGGACGAGGTGGTCGTCGTCAACGGGGGCAAGTTCGGCGAGCGCTGGACGAAGATCTGCCAGGGCTACGGCGTCGTGGTGCACGAGGTGACCGTCGAGTGGGGGCGGGCGGTCGAGCCGGCGGCGGTGGCGCATGCCCTCGAGGCGCACCCGAAGGTCCGCGCCGTCTTCGCGCAGGCGAGCGAGACCTCCACCTGCGTCCTTCACCCCGTCCCGGCCCTCGCCGAGCTCACCCGCCGGCGCGACGTGCTCCTCGTGGTCGACGGGATCACCGCGGTCGGCGTCGTCGACCTGCCCATGGACCGGCTCGGCATCGACGTGCTCGTCACCGGCTCGCAGAAGGCCCTCATGCTGCCGCCGGGGCTCGCCTTCGCCGCGCTCTCGGAGCGCGCCTGGGCGGCGACCGAGCGCGCGCGGCTGCCGCGCTTCTACTTCGACTTCCGGCGCGAGCGGAAGGGCGTGGCTGAGCGCTCGACGGCCTGGACGCCGGCCATCTCGCTCATCTACGGGCTGCGCGCCGCGCTCCGCCTGCTGCTCGACGAGGGGCTCCCGGGGGTCTACGCCCGCCACGACCGGCTGGCACGCGCCACGCGCGCGGCAGCGGCGGCGCTCGGACTCGGCCTCCTCGCCCCCGACGCTCCGAGCCCGGCGGCGACGGCGATCCGCCTGCCGGACGGTCTCGACGGCAGCGCGCTCTTCCGCTACCTGCGCGACCGCATGCGGGTCACCTTCGCCGGAGGCCAGGACCGGCTGAAGGGAAAGGTCATCCGCATCGCGCACCTCGGCTACGTCGACGCCTTCGACGTGGTGACCGGGGTCGCTGCGCTCGAGCTCGCGCTTCGTCACTTCGGCGCGCCGGTCGAGCTCGGACGCGGCGTCGGCGCGGCCGAGGCGGTGCTCGCCGAGGGGCTGCCCGCGCGCTGAGATGGCGTACCGCGTCCTGCTGACCGACCCGCTCGGTCCCGAGGGGCTGGCGCACCTCCGCCAGCATTCCGAGCTCGAGGTCGTCGCGCGCACCGAGCTCGGTCCCGGCGAGCTCCGCCAGGCGATCCGCGGCTTCCACGCTCTCATCGTGCGCAGCCGCACCAAGGTGACGGCCGAGAACCTCGCCGGTGCCGACGTGCTGCGCGTGATCGGCCGGGCCGGCATCGGCGTCGACAACATCGACGTCGACGCCGCTACCAAGCGCGGCGTCGTCGTCATGAACACCCCCGGCGGGAGCAACGTCACGACCGCCGAGCACGCGATCGCGATGCTGCTCGCGCTCGCCCGCAACATCCCGCAGGCGGATGCCGCGGTGAAGGCGGGCAAGTGGCCGCGCGAGCGCTGGATCGGCACCGAGGTCTGCAACAAGACGCTCGGCATCGTCGGGCTCGGCAACATCGGCACGATCGTGGCCGAGCGGGCGCTCGGGCTGCGCATGAAGGTGATCGCCTTCGACCCCTTCGTGACCGCCGAGGCGGCGGCGCGCCTGCGGGTCGAGCTCGTCTCGCTCGACGAGATCTATGCGCGTGCGGACTTCATCACCATCCACACCCCGCTGACGCCCGAGACGCGAGGCCTGATCGGCGCCGCCACCATCGCCCGCATGAAGCGCGGCGTCCGCCTCGTCAACTGCGCGCGCGGCGGCATCGTCGACGAGCCGGCGCTGGCCGCCGCGATCCGCTCGGGTCAGGTGGCGGGCGCGGCGCTCGACGTCTTTGCCGAGGAGCCGCCCCCGAGCGGGCACCCGCTCCTCGCGCTCGAGCAGGTGATCGCCACCCCGCACCTCGGCGCCTCCACCGGCGAGGCGCAGGTGAACGTCGCCATCGCGATCGCGCAGCAGGTGGCGGATTTCCTCTGCCGGGGGGTCATCCAGAACGCGGTCAACGCCCCGTCGCTCTCGCCCGAGGTGGTGCAGGTCCTCCGCCCCTACCTGCTGCTCGCCGAGAAGCTCGGCGCGCTCGCCGGCCAGCTCCTGCCCGAGCCGCCGCTCGAGGTGACGGTCGAGGTGAGCGGCGAGGCGGCCGAGCGCGAGAGCCGGGCGCTCACCACCGCCGCGCTGCGCGGGCTCCTCGCCCAGCTCCTCGACCCGAGCGTCAACTACGTGAACGCGCCGGCGTTCGCCCGCGAGCGGGGCATCAAGGTGATCGAGTCCCGCGCCACGCAGTCGAGCGACTACCTGAACGCGGTCCGCGTCGGCGTGCGCACGGCCTCGCGCACGACGGCGGTCGAGGGCGCGGTGTTCGGCGCCGAGACGATCCGGCTGACCAAGATCGACGGCTTCCGCATGGAAGCCGTTCCGGAGGGCCACATCCTGATGCTGCACAACCGCGACGTGCCCGGCGTCGTCGGCCGCGTCGGCACGCTCCTCGGCGAGCGCGGCGTCAACATCGCCGGCCTCGAGCTCGGCCGCGAGCGGGTCGGGGGCATGGCGATCTCCCTGATCCACGTCGACGATCCCGTGCCGCCGGAGGTGGTGGCGGAGTTGCGGAAGCTCCCGCAGATCGTCTCGGCCGACGTGCTGCGGCTGTAGGCGTTCGGTGCCTGCCGCGGTCGTCACGGGCACCCAGTGGGGTGACGAGGGGAAGGGAAAGATCGTCGACCTCCTGGCGGCGGACGCCGACGTCGTCGTCCGCTTCCACGGCGGCAACAATGCCGGACACACCCTGGTGGTCGACGGCGAGAAGACGATCCTCAACCTGATCCCCGCGGGTGTGCTCCACCCCGGCCGCATCTGCGTGATGGGACCGGGCATGGTGATCGATCCCGAGGTGCTGGTCGGCGAGATCGACGCGCTCCGCCGCCGCGGCTACCTCAGCGACGACCGGTGGCTGCGCATCAGCGAGCAGGCGCATCTCATCATGCCCTACCACCGGGCCATCGACCGGGCGCGCGAGCGCCTCCGCGGCCCCGGGAACATCGGCACGACGGGCCGCGGCATCGGCCCCGCCTACGAGGACAAGATGGCGCGGACGGGCATCCGCGTCGGCGAGCTGTTCGACGAGCCCGGGTTCCGCGACGCGCTCGAGCGCAACCTGCGCGAGAAGAACGGGTACCTGCAGGCGCTCCTCGGCGAGCCGCCGCTCGCCTTCGACGACATCCACGACCGCTACCGGGGCTACCGCGAGCGGCTGCGGCCCTTCGTCGCCGACACGACGGCCGAGCTCCGTGCCGCGCTCGCCGCCGGCCGGCGCGTGCTCCTCGAGGGCGCCCAGGGCGCGCTCCTCGACGTCGACCACGGGACGTACCCGTTCGTGACCTCTTCCAGCACGCTGGCCGGAGGCGCCTCGGCCGGTGCGGGCGTGCCGCCCCGCGCCATCGGACGGATCGTCGGCATCGCCAAGGCCTACACGACGCGCGTCGGCTCGGGCCCCTTCCCGACCGAGCTCGCCGATGCGCTCGGCGATCGGCTGCGCGCCGACGGCGACGAGTACGGCGCCACCACGGGCCGCCCGCGTCGCTGCGGCTGGTTCGACGCGGTCGTGGTGCGCCACGCGACCGCGCTCTCCGGTGTCGACGGTCTCGCCCTCACCAAGCTCGATGTGCTGACCGGCATCGACCCGCTGCGGGTCTGCGTCGCCTACGAGCTCGACGGCCGGCGCCGGGACTTTCCGCCCGCGACGCAGAGGGGCTGGGAGCGGGTCGTGCCGCTCTACGAGGAGCTGGCGGGGTGGCGGGAGAGCCTGGGTGCGGTGCGTGCGCTCGCCGACCTGCCGCCGAACGCGCGTCGCTACCTCGACCGACTGTCGGCGCTGGTCGGCACGCCGGTCGTCTTGCTGTCGGTCGGCCCGCAGCGCGAGCAGACGATCCGCCTGGGCGACGTGTTCTAGGCCAAACACCCCATTGCGCCGAGCAGGCGCCGCGCTTCGGAGAGCTCGCGCCGGCGCGCATCCTCGTCGCCCGTGAGGCGCGCGAGCTCCGCCAGCTCGAGACGAATCTGGGGCTCGTAGAGGCCGGCGCCGGTTTCCGCGACCAGCGCGAGCGTCCGGCCGAGCGCGGCCTCCACCGGACCGCGCGCCCCGGCTCCCTCGCTCCGCAGCAGAACCCGGGCGAAGGTCAGGAGTGCACGGCACTCGGTCACCTTCGTCGAGAGAGCGCGGACCCGCCGCACGGCATCCTCGGCCGTGGCCCGCGCCTTCTCGACGTCTCCGCCTCCGAGCTGCGCCTCGGCGAGCTCGGCGAGGATGCGGGGCTCCCAGTGGAGCCCGATCCCTCGCTCCCGGACGATGGAGAGGGCCTGCTCGAACGCGCTCGCGGCCGACGCCCAACCCTGGTTCGCGAGGTGCACGCAGCCGAGCGCGTCGTATGCCGACGTCCGCGAGAACGAGCTCCCGATTCGCTCGGCGATGTCGAACGCCTGGCGGGCGTGATCGAGCGCCCCGTCCGAGTCTCCTCTGAACGCCGCCACGTGCGCGCTGAGCTCGTGCGCCCAGCCGAGGAGCTCGGTCTCGCCATGCTCGCGTGCGAGCGAGCGGGCGCGCTCGAGCTCGCGCGCGGCCTCCTCGGGATGACCGGTGTCGAAGAGGAGCCATCCGCTCATCATGACCATCCAGTTGGAGGGGCTGAAGCCGGTTCGAATCCGGGCGCCGCTCGGCGCCTCGGCGGCGTACGCGCGCGCCTCCCCGAGCGTCTCGAGTGCGCCGCGCAGGTCTCCCGCCATGTACTGGGCCTCGACGAGCGCGACGCGCGAGCCGAGCTGCCGGCCCGCGTCGTTGGTCTCGTCCGCCAGACGCGTCCCCTCCCGCGTGCGCTCCACGGCCTCGGCGACGTGCCCGGACATCCCCCGGACCATGCCGTACGTGTTGAGGAGCGTCGAAAGCGCGCCAGGATCGTGCGTCTGCCGGGCGAGGGCCACGCCTTCCGCAAAGATCGCCGCGGCTTCGTCCTCCGCGATGCCGAACCGCCAGCCGAGGCCCAGGAGCGCGATGTCCGCCTGCACGCCCATCTCCAGCCGCTCCGCAGAGTCGGGGACCGTGGCGAGCAGCTCGCGCACCTTCCGCCACTGGGCCGCGGCCTCGGCGAGGTCGCTGACCCCCGCCCACTCGGCGGCTCGGCGGCTCCAGCGCGCCGCTTCGAGGCTCTCGCCGGCCGCTTCCCAGTGGTGGGCGAGGAGCGCCGCGCGCTCGTCGAGCTTGTCCGCGTAGAGCTCGGCGATCGCCCGCGCCGCCGCCGCGTGCGTCGAGGCGCGCCGCTCGCCCAGCTGGGAGCGGTACGCCACCTCGTGGGTCAGCGGGTGCTTGAAGCTGTACTCGATCTCGGGATGGACGGGTTCCTCGTAGATGAACTCGGCCTGCGTGAGCGTCGCGAGGGCCGCCCCGACGTCGGCCTCGGGAAGCTCACTCACCGCTCTCAGCACCCGCTCCGTGAACTCCTTCCCGATGACGGCGGCAGTCTGCAGGATGTCCTTCTCACGTTCGGGCAGCCGGTCGATGCGCGCGGCGAGCACCGCGTGCACCGTGGGCGGGACGACGAGCTCGGCGACCGGCTTGACCAGCCGGTACGCGCCCTTCGTCCCGACGAGGCTCCCGCCCTCGACCAGCGCCTGGACGACCTCCTCGATGAAGAAGGGATTTCCGGCGGTGCGCTCGCGGACGGGCCCGACGACCCCGGCGAGCGACGGATTGGAGCCGAGCAGGTCCTGGAGCAGGGCGGCGCTCGCCTCGGCGACGAGCGGTGCGAGCGTCAGCTGCTGGTACGAGGACGTCCCGAACCAGCCGGCCCGGTACTCCGGGCGGAGGGTCACGAGGAGCAGCGCGGCGGTCTCCGGCAGCGCCGCGACGAGCTCCGCCAGGAACACCTCGCTGCCGCCGTCCACCCAGTGGAGATCCTCGACCAGGAGCACGCTCGGCTCCCGGCGGCTCCGCGCCTGGACCAGCCGCGTGAACAGCGCACAGAGCCGGCGCTGGCGCGCCTCGGGGTCCATGCGCTGAGCCCGGCGCTCGGGGTCCGGCACGCCGAGGAAGTCGAAGAGGAGCGGGAGCGATTCGGTGAGCTCCGGGTCGAGCAAGAGCACCGTGCCGGCGATCTTCCGGCGGCCTGCCTCGTTGCCATCCTGCTCGGAGATGCCGAAGTACCCGCGCAGGAGCTCGAGAATCGGGAGGAAGGGAACCATCCTCCCGTGGGCGACGCAGTGCGCCTGGTGGGCCGTGAGACCGCGCGCGCGGGTTCGCTCGATGAACTCGTAGCAGAGCCGGCTCTTGCCGACTCCGGCCTCGGCGACGATGCCCACGACCCCGCCGCGTCCCTCCACCGCCCGGCGGAGTGCGGCCTCCAGCGCCGCCGTCTCCTCCACGCGTCCGACGAAGCGGGAGAGGCCGCGTGCGCGGGAGACGTCGAGGCGGGTCTTGAGCGGGCCGGGGCCCTCGAGCTCGTAGACCCGGACCCGGTCGCGCAGGCCTTTCACGCTGAACCGCCCGAGCTCCTCGAGGCGAAAGAACCCTTCCACCAGCCGTGCCGTGTGCTCGGTCAGGTAGACCTTGCCGGGCTCGGCGAGCTGCTCCATGCGCTGCGCCAGACCCACGGTCGCGCCGAGCGCGGTGTAGTCCATGTGCAGGTCGTCGCCGATCGTGCCCACCACGACCTCGCCCGAGTTGAGGCCCATGCGGACGGAGAAGTTCAGTCCCTCGGCGAGGCGGAGATCGCGCGCGTAGAGCCGGATCTCCGCGCCGAGGTGGAGCGCGGCGGCGCAGGCCCGCCGTGCATGATCCTCGTGCGCGAGCGGTGCGCCGAAGAGCGCCATGATGCCGTCGCCCGTGAACTGGTTGACGGTGCCTTCGAACCGGTGCACCCCGTCGGCGAGGATCGCGAAGAAGCGGTCGAGGATGCGGTGCCACGCCTCGGGATCGACCCGCTCCGCGAGCTCCATCGACCCCTTCACGTCCGCGAAGAGCACCGTCACGTGCTTGCGCTCGCCCTCGAGCCGGCCCCGCGACGCGAGGATCTTCTCGGCGAGGTGGGCCGGTGCGTGGGGGCGACGCTCGGGCGGCGCGACCCCGCCGACGGGATGACCGCACGCGTCGCAGAAGCGCGCCCCGGGCCGCAGGTCGTGTCCGCAGGACGGGCAGTGCATGGGCGGGGAGCCGCTCGGTCAGCCGAAGAGCACCGGCAGCCGCCGCGGCGCGCGGAACGAGAGGCCGGTGATGTGCACGTCGGGCGCCTCGGGATCGAGGCGGAGGTTCGGCAGACGATCGAGCACCGCCTCGAGCACGACGCGGGTCTCCATGCGCGCGAGGTGCATGCCGACGCAGGTGTGCGGCCCGTAAGCGAAGGCGAGGTGCGGCCGCTGCTCGCGGCGGATGTCGAACGTCTCCGGGGCCGGGTAGCGCGCGGGATCGTGGTTGGCGGCGCCGAGGCACACGCTCACGACCGCGCCCTTCGGGATCTCGACACCCGCGACCTCGACGTCGCGCGTCGCGATCCGTGCGATGCCGGTCAGGGGCGGTTCCCAGCGGAGCCCTTCGTCGATCGCGCGGCGGACGAGGGAGCGGTCCGCCCGCACGGCCTCCAGCTGGTCGGGGTGTGTGAGCAGGCCGCAGAAGAGGTTGCTCGACGAGCGATAGGTGGTCTCGGCGCCCGCGGGGAGGAGGAGGCGGAGGAACGCGAAGATCTCCTCGTCGGTGAGCCGCTGCCCGTCGAGCTCGGCGTGCGCGAGGACGCTGATCATGTCCTCCTGCGGGTCGCGGCGGCGCGCCGCGAGGACGCCGGCGAAGTAGTCGCGGAGCGTCTGGGAGGCGGCAAGGCCCCGCTGGATGTCGCCCGCGATGTTGATCAGCTCGACCGCCCAGCGGTGGAAGCGGGGGAGGTCGGCCTCCGGGAGCCCGAGCATCCCGGCGATCACGTGGATCGGGAACGGGAACGTGAGCTCGCGGACGAGGTCGGCACGCCCGCGATTCACGAAGCGGTCGACGAGGCCGTGCACGATCGGGCGGACCAGGCGCGCCTCCCAGCGCTCCATCGCCTGGAGCGTGAACGCCTGCTGGATGAGCTCGCGGTAGCGGGCGTGCTCCGGGTCGTCCATCTCGAGGATGCTGTGGCCGAGCACGAGCCCGATCGACCCCGCGTAGCCGCGCGAGGAGAAGGTCTCGCCGTCACGGAGCACCTGGACGGCGGCCTCGTGGCTCATCGCCACGAAGTGCCGGTCGGTGGGGACGATCACGGCCTCGAACGCCTCCGGCAGCCCGAAGGCGGCGCTCAAGCGCCCGTGGTGGACCGGGCACTCGCCGCGGAGCGTCGCGAAGGTCGGGTACGGGTCGCGCACGGCTCCCGCACCTGCGGCGCGGTCCAGAGCCTCGAACGGGTCGTAGGTCTCGTCGCGGTCCTCCATCGGCCGATCCTGTATCTCACGCCGGGGCCACGAGGCCAGCAGGCTCATGCCCGCCAGATCATCGCGTGGTGGGGGCCGACATCGGGGATCTCGAACCGCTCCGAGGCGACGGTCCAGCCCATCCGCCGGTAGAACGGCACCGCCTCGAGTCGCGCGTTGCACCAGAGAGAGCGCGCCCGGGCGCGGTCGGGCAGCGCGCCGACCGCGTAGCGGAGGAGCGCCGACCCGAGGCCGCGGCGGACGAGGTCGGCGCGCGTCGCCATGCCGCGCAGCTGATACGCCGGCTCGCCCTGCCGATCGCGCGCCATGAACGACGCGCAGGCGACCGCATCGCCCGGGTGGACGAGGAAGGCGCCGACGTGGACGGTTGCGGGCTCGTCGTCGCCGTCGAAGGCGGCCGCGTCGAGCGCACGGCCCGGGCGGAGCTCGCGGTGGCGGAGCGGCAGGATCTCCGCGAGCGCCGCCCGGCGCAGCAGGACCCGGCCGACGGCGAGCGTGACCTCCATCGTATCTCCCGCCGCTTACGCGCGCCGTCCAGGCAGGGCAAGCCTGCGGGGCTCACGATCTGATGATCGGGGCGACGGCGGTCTCGCTCGGCTACCCCGTGCTCAGCCGCGATCGACGTAGCTTCCCCCGCATCCCCGGCCTGCAGGTCGAGGTCGCGTGACGGGCTGCTCGGTGGAGCTCCTCATCGACCGCGGCATGCGCGAGCGGGGCCTGGTCGTGAGGTCGCGGCAGGCGCCGCGCTCGCGCGACGACCACCGCGACCACGAGGCCGACGAGGGCCCAGAGGAGGGGCACCAGGGACGCGGCGTCGACGGCGAGGACGGGCAGACCACCCGGCGGCAGACCGCCGGCCAGTGTCGCGAGCGTCGAGGCTGGGATCATGGCGCTGCCCTCCTCTTGGCTGAAGTGCAGTCCCTGCTCTGTGGTGAGCAAGCGAGGTGCCAGCCGGAGGGTCCGCGACGAACCGTGGGCCGACGCCTGGGAGCACATGGTTTTGCAGGCGGCACCGACGGGGGGAGTGGGCAGGCAGCGGCGGTCAACCGAGCTTGACGCTCGGATGAGGCGGTGGCAGAAGCCCATGCGCCTGGAGGCAACCGTCGTGAGGATCGCCATCGCCGCCGACCACGCCGGCTACCCGCTGAAGGCGGTCATCGCCGCCGACCTGCGCGCGGCGGGCCACGAGGTGAGCGACCTCGGGACCGAGGACCCGAGCGTGCCGTCGGACTACCCCGACGTCGCCGAGCGGGTCTGCGAGGCGGTGCGCGCCGGGCGGGCGGAGCGTGGGATCGCGCTCTGCGGCAGCGGCGTCGGGGTCGGTGTCGCGGCCAACAAGTTCCCCGGTATCCGAGCGGGCGTCTGTCACGACCACTACTCGGCGCACCAGGCGGTCGAGCACGACGACATGAACGTGCTCTGCATCGGTGCCCGGGTCGTCGGGCAGGAGCTGGCGCGCGAGCTGGCTCGCGCCTTCGTGAACGCCCGCTTCACCGCCGAGGATAGGCACGCGCGACGGCTGGGCAAGATCCGGGCGATCGAGCAGCGCTTCCTGAAGGGCTGAGGCGCCGCTAGTCGCGCACGACCGCCGCGCCGCCGTCCTTGCGCGGGTCGCCCGCCGCCGCGGGCTCGCCGGCCGGCATGAGCCCGGCCGCGGCGACGGCGCCGATCGCCGGCATCTCGATCACGCGGTGCCCGAGCCGCTCGAGCACCGCGCGCACCTCGGGCGCCACGCCCGGCTCGACGGCGAGCACGGGCGGCACCGCCTGGTCGTGGATGCGCGGTGCGGCGACGGCCGCCTCGAGAGGCCGTCCGAAGGCGACGACGCCGAGCAGGACCTGTAGGATCCCGGAGATGATCGTCGGGCCTCCCGATCCGCCGGCCACCAGCGCCGGCCGGCGGCCGGCGAGGACGACGGTGGGCGACATGCTCGACTGCGGCCGCTTGCGGGGGGCGAGGGCGTTGGCGGCCGCACCGACGAGGCCAAACGCGTTCGGCACGCCCGGCGCGAGGGCGAAGTCGTCCATCTCGTTGTTCAGGATGATCCCGGTCCCGGGGACCATGATGCCGGCACCGAAGGCGGTGTTGATCGTCGTCGTGATGGCGGCGGCGTTGCCGGCCGCGTCGACGACCGAGACGTGCGCCGTCCCGTGCTCGGAGGCGAGCTCGGCCCGCGGCTCGACGACGCGCACGGCGCTCAGGCCCGCGCGCAGGCGGCCGAGCCGGGGCGGTGCCAGCAGCGCGGCGACCGGCACCGGCCCGAAGGCGGGGTCGCCGTACCACCGGGCGCGATCGGCGAAGCCCTGGGCCATGCCGCCGGCGAGGAGATGCAGGAGGGTCGCGCTCCCGGCGCCGAGCGCCGCGAGATCGTCGCGCGCGAGGATGCCGAGCATCTCGAGCAGCACGCCGCCCGACCCGGGTGGTGGAAAGGTGACGACGCGGTGTCCGTGGAACGTTCCCGCGAGGGGCCGGCGCCACGCCGGACGGTAGCCGGCGAGGTCCGCCCGGGCGAGGACACCGCCGCGCTCGCGAACGGCGCCGGCGATCGCGGCGGCCGCCGATCCCCGCGCGAGGGCGGCGGCGCCACGCCGGCCGAGGCGCTCGAGGGTGGCTGCAAGGTCGGGCTGCCGCACGCGGAAGTCGGCGGGCGGGGGCGCGCCGTCCGCGCCGAGGAAGACGGCGCGCAGCCCCGGGTCGGCGCGCAGCAGGTCCACGCTGCGCTCGATCTCGCGACGCAGGTGAGGCGCCTCGGCGAGGGGGAAGCCGTCGCCGGCGAGCCGGATCGCCGGCGCGAGCACCCGCGCGAGCGGCAGCCGCCCGAAGCGGCGGTGGAGCGTCACGAGTCCCGCGGCCTCGCCCGGCACCCCGACCGCGAGGCCGCCCGAGCGCGCCAACGCCTCGTCCGGCCTGCCGCCCGTGAGGAAGCGCTCGGGCGTCGCCGCCGCGGGCGCCTCCTCCCGGTAGTCGAGCGCGAGGTCGCGTCCGTCGTCGCGATGGACGAGCGCGAAGCCACCGCCACCGAGGCCGCAGGAGGAGGCGTGCACGACGCAGACCGCCGCCGCCGCCGCCACCGCCGCATCGACCACCGTGCCGCCGGCGCGCAGCATCTCCGCGCCGGCCGCGGCGGCGAGCGGATGCTCGGTGGCGACCGCGCCGGCGCCCGCCCGGGCGACCGGTGCGGCGCCGAGGACGGCCGCGGCGAAGGCGAGCAGCGCGCGAGACACGAGCGGCGGCTTACCTTCTCGCGACGTGCCGAGGCAACTGCCGCTGTCCTTGCCGCGGTGGCCGCGTGTGCTAGGGTCGCGTGCGATGTCGTCCCCGGCCGGCGGGTCGCCGCCTCCCGAGCCTTTCGACGAGAAGGATTTCTACCTCGAGGAGTTTCGCGGCCGGAGCGTGCTGCTCGCGCTGGCGCCCGCGGTGACGGGCGCCGACCTGAGCGCGCTCGCCGGGGCCGTCGCCGACCTCGTCCGCAACGACACGCGCGTGCTCCTGTGGTGGCCCGCCGCCGAGCGCCGGCTCCTGGCCGCCCTGCGTCGCAGCCGCGCGCTGCCCCGGCCTCGCAAGGACCGGCGGCTGCCGGTTCCCGTCGTGCACCTCGACGCGGCCGGTCCCGCCTCGCCCGAGACGCTGCGCGCTGCGCTCTGGCTGGCCGCGCGCCGCGCTCGTCTCTGCGTGCTCGCGGTCCCCGCCGCGGCGAGCTTTCCGCGCGACGCGGCGGCGCTGGCCGTCGGGCTGCGCGTCCCGAAGCTCGTGCTGGTCGACGCGCAGGGCGGGCTCGACGTCGGCACGGGACGGTTGTCGTTCGTCGACGAGAACCTCCTCGACACGCTGCTGCGCCAGGGCGAGGCCGAGTGGTCGGGGCTGGGCGAGCGTCGTGCGCTCCTGGTGGAGGTCCGCGCCGCCCTCGCCGGCGGCGTCGAGGCGGTCAACCTGTGCGCGCCGGCGGGCGTCGCCGAAGAGCTGTTCACCTACGTCGGCTCGGGAACGCTCTTCACCCAGGGCGACTACTGTCACGTGGCGCCCCTCGCGCTCGACGACTTCGCGCAGGCCGAGCGCCTGCACGAGCGCGGGCGGCGCGAGGGGGTCCTGAAGCCGCGCACGCCGGAGGAGATGGCGGAGCTGCTGGCGTCGAGCTCCGGGGCGACGATCTGCGGCCGACATCTCGCCGGCGTCGCCGGCCTGCTGACGGTGCCCTACGCGACCAAGCACGCGGGCGAGATCGTCGGCCTGTACACGATCACGCGCTTCAAGGGCGAGGGCATCGGCGAGCGGCTGGTGAGCCGGCTCCTGGCGGAGGCCGAGACCAGGGGGCTGGACTACGTTTTTGCGTGTGCGGTCGACGGGCGCGCGCAGCAGTTCTTCGAGCGCCTCGGCTTCGAGCGCGTGAGCGCCGCCGCGGTGCCCGCCGCCAAGTGGGTGGGGTACGATCGTCGGCGCCGGGCCCGCGTGGCGGTCTTCCGGCGCCGTCTACCGGCCGCGGCGGCCGCCGCGCGCGCTTGAATGGCCACCTTCCTCCGGGCCCTCGGCGTGCTGGTCCTCGTGCTGGGGCTCGCCGCCGCGGCGGTGGCGGGCTGGCTGCTCGCCGGCGACGCACACTTCCAGGAGGTGGCAGCCGCCTACGGTCGCCATCCCGAGCATGCGCTCTTCCAGGCGGAGTACTGGGCTGCCGCGCTGCGGCACTACGGCCTGCTCGCCGCCATGGTCGCGGGACTTCTGGGCGGCCTCAGCCTGGGCGGCATCCTGCTCGCCCTCGGCCAGCTCCTGCGACGGGTGAGTTAAGGTTGAGCTGATTAGAGCCAGGGGCTCGGCTGCTCGCCGATCACCGGCGGACGCACCACCCGAGACCGCTTCGGCGGAATCGCGTTGCTGGTTGCGTCTTCCATCCCCATTCCCCACCAGCGGCGTGCCCGGCGGACGTGGGAGCCGGATGGACCACGCCGCGGGTCCACCCGGCTCGTCCGAGCTAGTGCGGCCGCCCTCAGGCGCCGGGGCGCTTGAAGAGGCTCTGCATCTTCATCGCGAGCCCCATGTCGCCGGAGATCTTGAGCTTGCCGCTCATGAAGGCCATCTGGCCGTTCAGCTTGCCCATGATCATGTCGACGTAGTCCTGCGCCGACATCGAGAGTGTCATGTTGGGCGACGACGCGGTGCCCTCCTGCACCTGACACGTGCCGTCCTTGATGGCGACGTACCACTGGCCGCCGCTGTCGCCACTCAGGTTGAACTGGATGGTCGAGTTCATGCCCTTCGCCGCGTCGGCGTTCAGGTTCTTGGGCATCTCGGCAAAGATCTCCTTGGGCGTCATGCAGACTCCTCCTCTGGGGGGCTGGGGTTCGAGGTTTTCCTAGGGCATCGAACCTGGCGTTGTCAAGAACGACCCGGTGCGGATAGTGAAGCGTGCTCGCGGCGTTGCACTCGGCGCTCGAATCCTCCGGTTTGAACCTCCATCGCGAGCGCTCTCAGCCCCCGAGCCGCTCGACCAGCCCCCGGGCGAGCGCGGGACCGCGGCCGCTCTCCTCGTGCTTGAAGTACGCGTAGACGCGCTTCCAGCCCCGCGACTCGCGCACGCGCGCCGCCCAGGCATCGAGGTCGGCGGCCTCATAGTCGGCGCGGCGAAGCCGCAGGTAGCCGAAGGGCGCCGTCGCCACGACGGGTGTGGCCAACGCCTCGCTGTCGGCGATGCAGAGCGCGGCGCGGTGCCGGGTCAGGAGCTCGTAGGTCTCGTCCCGGAACCAGCTCGCGTCGCGGAACTCGAAGGCGGGGCTCACGCCCTGGGGCAGCTGGTCGAGGAAGGCCGCGAGCCGCTCGGCGTCGAAGCGCAGGTAGGGCGGCAGCTGGAAGAGCAGCGGCCCGAGCTTCTGGCCGAGGGTGGTGGCGAGCTGACAGAAGCGCTGGACGAGCTCGCCCGCGTCGCGGAGCCGGAGCTGGTGGGTGATGCGTTGCGGGGCCTTGAGCGCGAAGCGGAAGCCGGCGGGCGTCTGCCGGGCCCAGCCGGCGAGGAGGGCCGGCGTCGGGAAGCGCTGGAAGGTGTAGTTGATCTCCACCGTGCCGAGCTGCCGCGCGTAGAAGCCGAGCATCTCGCGCGCGGAGAGGTCCTCGGGGTAGAAGGTCCCGCGCCACGCGGGGTAGCTGAAGCCCGAGGTGCCGACGAGCACGTGCGAGATGCGCGTCGGCGCCGCGCGGCGCGTGCGCTGCTCGGTGCTCGTCATCGACGCGGGACGAGGCGGCGGTAGATCGCCAGGTGCTTGACGGCGTCCCGCGCCCGCCCGGCGCGCTCGTAGAGCAGCGCCAGGTTGTAGTGCGCGTCGGCCAGGTCAGGGTCGAGACGCACGGCCCGCTCGTAGCAGCCGGCGGCCTCGCCGGGGCATTCGGTGTCCTCGAGGAGCACGCCCAGGTTGTACCATGCGAGGGCGCTGGTGGGGTCGTACCGTACGGCGTCCCGGTAGTGGGCCTCCGCCCCGGTGAGGTTGCCCTCGGCGTGCAGCAGCCGGCCGAGGTTGATGCGCGCGACGACGTGGGCGGGGTCGAGGTCGAGGGCATGATGGTAGGCGGCACGCGCTTCGAGCGGCGAGGTGTTCTCGATCTCCATCGCCAGGTCGCACCACTGATCGGCGCTCAGCTGCGGCAGCGACGGCGACGCCGACTTCGGCAGGCGAGCCACCTTCGTCGCACGCGCCACCACGCGGCCGCTGTCGAAGTTGAAGAGGAACTGCCCCGACTCGGGCTGCCAGCGGGTGTCCCCGTCCCACGCGACCACACGCTTGCCGTCGGTGAAGATGCTGAGACGGGTGAGCGGCCGGCCGCCGATCTGCCGGCGGAGCGACTCGAGGACGCGGCGGATCTGCCCGACCGGGACGCGCTTCTCGAGCAGGCCGCGGGTGGTGCGCAGCAGGATCAGATCGACGAAGTCGAAGCGGAGCCGCCCGTGCGCGTCGCGCGCGGGCGCGACCAGGCCTGCGTGCACGCAGCGCCGGAGCCGTGCGGGCGGCAGCCCGACGATGCGGGCCGCCTGCGCCGTGTCGAAGTGGGCGCGAGCGTCGGCGGCGCGCCGGGCGCTCACCTACTTCTTGTGTGCACGCTGCCCGGGCGCCGGCGCCTCGCGCCGCCGGGCGGCGGCCGCCGGCCGCCGTTTCGCGGCGCGCGCGGGTCCCGCCGCCGGTTCCTCGCCGCCTGCCTTCCGCCCCGCGAGGCTCTTCTTGAGCGCCTCCATGAGGTCGATGACCTCCGCGCGCTTCGCGGTCGGGGCGGCTACCGTCACCTCCTCGCCGTCGACCTTCTTCTGGACTGCTTCCATAAGCCGGTCGCGGTACTCGTCGCGGTACTGGTCGGGACGGAACTCCGCCGCCGAGAGCTGCTCGACGAGCCGCCGGGCGAGCTCCGTCTCCGAGTCGCGCAGCTTCACCGCGCCATCGGTGGGGATCTCGGCGAAGCTGCGCACCTCGTCCCCGTAGTACATCTCGTGCATCACGAGCCCCGCACCGAAGGGACGGATCAGCACGAGGTGCTCCTTGCCGCGGCTGATGTGCTGCCCGAGCGCCACCTTGCCCGTGTCGCGCATTGCCTCGGCGAGGAGACGGTAGGCCTTCTCGCCGCCCTTGTCGGGGCCGAGGTAGTGGACGTTCTCGAAGTAGATGGGGTCGACCCGCTCGAGGGGCACGAACTCGTGGATGTCGATGGTCGGGCTGGCCGCCGCCTCGACCGCCCGGAGCTCGGCGTCGGTGAAGGTGACGTAGCGCTCGCGCTCGAACTGGTAGCCCTTGACCAGCTCGTTCCGCTCGACGACGCGCTCGCAGCTGGGGCAGTAGAGCTGCTGGCGGATGCGCGTGCGGCACTTCTCGTGCAGCAGGTTGAAGGACGCCTGTTGCGACTGCGTGGCGACGTAGAGCCGTACCGGGATGGAGACGAGGCCGAAGCTGATCGTCTCCGACGCGATCGAACGCGCTGCCATGGAGGCCTCCTCTGGGGGCAAGAAAGCGCAGCCCCCGGGGTCGTGTCAAATCCGGGCTGTCAGGCCTCGATCCTGATCCGCCAGCGTTCGGTTTCGTGGGCCACCGCGACGACGTGATGGCCGGCCGCCTCGGCGGCGCGCGGGATGTCGCGTACGGCCTGTGGGTCGTCGAGCAGGAGGTCGAGCTCGGCGCCACGGGGGAGCGCCTCGAGACGGACTTTCGCCTTCGCCCAGCTGAGCGGACACTTGACGCCGCGGAGGTCGAGCTCGAGCGGCGGGGTCACGCGCGCTCGAAGATCGTCGCGATGCCCTGCCCGAAGCCGATGCACATGGTGGCCAGCCCGAAGCGGCCCTGGCGGCGCTTGAGCTCGTGCAGGAGCGTTGCCGCGAGGCGGGCGCCGCTACACCCGAGCGGATGGCCGAGCGCGACGGCGCCGCCGTTGACGTTGAGCTTCTCCTCCGGGATCTCGAGGGCACGGGCACAGGCGAGCACCTGGCAAGCGAACGCCTCGTTGATCTCCGCCAGGTCCATCTGCTCCATCGTGAGGCCGGCCCGCCGGAGCGCCTTCTGGCTCGCCGGCACGGGCCCCCAGCCCATGATCTCGGGGTCGACGCCGGCGACCGCGGTGGCCCGCACCGTGGCGAGCGGCTGCAAGCCGAGGTCCCGGGCGCGCTCGCGGCTCATGAGGAGCACCGCCGCCGCCCCGTCGCTGATCTGCGACGAGTTTCCCGCCGTCACCTGCCCGCCCTCCTGGAAGGAGGGTTGGAGCGCGGCGAGCTTCTCGAGCGAGGTGTCGGCGCGCGGGCCCTGATCGCGGTCGGCCGTGCCGCCGCCCGGCAGCGGCACGGGCACGAGCTCGTCCCGGAAGCGCCCTTGCTCGTGCGCGGCCACCGCGCGCTGGTTCGAGCGGAGCGCGAAGCGATCGGAATCTTCGCGCGTGATGCGCTTGCGCTCCGCCAGGATCTCCGCCGTCTGTCCCATGAACATCATCGCCGGCGGAAAGCGGTCGAAGAGCTTCTGGTTCGGATCGGCGCCCTTGCCCATCGGGACGTGGCCCATGTGCTCCACGCCGCCCGCGAGCACGACGTCGGCGTTGCCGGTCATGATCGCGTGGGCGCCGAAGTTGATTGCCTGCAGGCTCGAGCCGCACTGGCGGTCGACCGTCGTGCCCGCGACCTCGATCGGCAGCCCGGCCAGCAGCCCGATCATGCGCGCCACGTTCAGGCCCTGCTCGCCCTGCTGGTTGGCGCAGCCGAAGATCACGTCCTCGATGAGCGCCGGATCGAAGCGCCGCCGGGCGAGCAGCGCGCGGACGCACACGACGGCCAGATCGTCGGCGCGCACGTCCTTGAAGAGGCCCTTCTCCGGATGCCCTTTGCCGAGGGGCGTCCGGACGGCATCGACGACGACGGCTTCACGCATGGTCCCCCTCCTCCTGCCCGACACTATGCCACGGCCGTTCGAGTGTCACTATCGACGAAGCCGTGCTCGAAGCCTAGGAGCGCGACCCAAGACTTCTTGGGTCGCGGGCACGGACGCGAGCATGTGGCGCTCGCGGCACGCGCGACCGCCGTGCCGCGGCTGGCGAAGCCAGCGCGGCAGAACGGACACGCGCCGTTCCAGAGGTCTCGCGGCGCTCATGCGTACCGGTTGGCGATTGGGCCGGTCTGCGGCGGCCGTGGAAACGCGCGTGTTCGTCTGCCGCGCTGGCTTCGCCAGCCGCGGCAGGACAGTCGGGCGTGATCCCGACGGAACACCCTCGCGTCCGGTTCGCGACCCAAGAAGTCTTGGGTCGCGCTCCTAGCGCGCGCAGGTGCGGAAGCCGGCGAAGACGTCGCGCCGGTCCGGGGTGTAGAAGTTCCGCCACGTGTTGCGCAGCAGGCGCGCGCGCGTCGCCCAGCAGCCGCCGCGCAGCACCTTGTGCGTGCCGAACCAGGGCTCCGAGTACTCCTGGTACGGATCGAGGACGAAGCCGGGATAGGGCAGGAAGTCCGTGGCGGTCCACTCCCAGACGTTGCCGAGCATCTGCCGGCATCCGAACGCGCTGTCGCCGGCGGGCAGCGCACCGACGTCGACACAGCCGAGCGCGTGGCCGTCGAGGTTGGCCCGCTCCTGCGTCGGTGGCTCGTCGCCCCACGGGTAGAGCCGCTTGCGAGTGGAAAGCCCGCGGCCGTCGGGCGTCGGCTCGGCGGCGGCGGCCGCCTCCCATTCCGCTTCCGTTGGGAGACGGCGCGCCGCCCAGCGACAGTACGCATCGGCCTCGTACCAGCTGACGAAGAGCACCGAGTGATGCGGCTCGAGCGGGAGCCAGCGGTCGAAGTGGCGGCGCTCCCAGCCGCCGCCCGCGGCACGCCTCCAATAGACGGGGTGCTCGGCGTCGACCGTGCAGCGCCAGGCCCACCCGGCGTCGGACCAGAGCTCGCGGCGGCGATAGCCGCCGTCCTCGACGAAGGCGGCGAACGCGGCGTTGGTCACCGCCGCGCGCGCGATCGCGAAGGGCTCGAGCTCGACGGGATGGGCCCACTTCTCGTTGTCGAAGATGAAGGGGAGGTCGGGGCTCGCCCCGAGCCGGAAGGTCCCGCCGGGAATCCGGACGTCGCCGGCGAGCGCGCCTCCGCCGCTCGGCGGCGCCAGCGCCGGGAGGCGCGGCGGCGGGTAGGCGAGCGTCTGCCGGGTGTAGGTGAAGGCCTCGTCGTGCATGTCCTCGTGGAAGACGGTGAGGAGGTGGAAGTACCGCTCCGCGGGCGACGGCTCGCGCGCCGCGAGGCGCTCGACGGCGCGCGCGAGGACGGCGTCGAGGTAGCCGAGCGTCTCGGCCATGGACGGCAGGGGCAGGTCCCACCGCGTGTCGTGTGCGACGCGGGCCGAGTCGTAGAGCCGGTCGCCATCGGCGCGGAGCGGCGCCTCGTCGCGGGCGTGCCGGAGGGCCCAGTACTCCTGGAACCAGCCGACGTGCCCGACCTCCCAGCGCAGCGGGTTGACGATCGGCAGCCGAGGGCCCATCAGCTGCGCGTCGCTGAGCCCCGCCACGAGCGCGAGCGTGCGCGCGCGCGCGTCGCGGTGCCACGCGATCAGCCGCGCGGCGGCGCCGTCGTTCTGGCCGCTTCCGTGGTGCGCCAAGCTCTTTGGGCTCCCTAACACACTGGCCATCCCTCGCCAGGGGGGTGGGGCGACGTCGCTTGCAGTAGAATCGTGGCCCGGCATGCGGATCCTCATCGTGTGTCCCGCGCGCGCCGGCACGCGGCACGGAAACCGCGTGACGGCGCTGCGCTGGGCACGCATCCTGCGGAGCCTCGGACACCGGGTCGCCGTCCGGGAGGCCTTCCGGGGGCGGCCGCCCGACCTCCTGATCGCGCTCCACGCGCGCAAGAGCGCCGCCGCGGCCCTCGGCTTCCGGGCACGCCGTCCCGCGGCGCCGCTGATCGTCGCCCTGACGGGTACCGACGTCTACCGCGACATCCACCGGAGCCGCACCGCCGTGCGCGCCCTCGAGGCCGCGACGCGGCTCGTCGCCCTGCAGCCGCTCGCCCTCCGCGAGCTCCCTCGCGCGCTCCGGCCGAAGGCGCGCGTCATCCATCAGTCGGCGCTCCCGGTGCGCGCCGGCCGGCATGCGGCCGGCACCTTCGACGTCTGTGTGCCGGGCCACCTGAGGGCCGAGAAGGATCCCTTCCGAACGGCGCTTGCCGCCCGCGGCCTGCCGCCGGACTCGCGCATCCGGGTCCTTCAGGTGGGCAGCGCGATGACACCGGCCATGCGCCGGCGCGCGCGCGACGAGATGCAGCGGAACCCGCGCTACCGCTGGCTCGGCGACCGGCCCCACCGCGAGACGCGCACGATCCTCGCCCGCTGCCGGCTCATGGTGCTGTCGTCGAGGATGGAGGGCGGCGCGAACGTGATCTCCGAGGCGCTCGCCAGCGGGGTTCCCGTGCTGGCGAGTCGCATCCCGGGGTCGGTCGGGCTGCTCGGCGCCGACCACCCGGGCTACTTCCCCGCCGGCGCCACGCGCGCGCTCACCCGCCTGCTCGGGCGCGCCGAACGCGACCGGGCCTTCTACGCGCGGCTCGCGCGCGCGTGCCGCCGTCGCGCGCCCCTGGTCGCGCCGGACGCCGAGCGGCGCGGCTGGGCGAGCCTCCTCGGCGAGCTCCGGCGGGGGTGACGGGCGTCAGCGGCTTTTCGCCTGCCGGATGTAGCGCTGGAGGTCTTCGCGGTCGATGAGCGACAGGATCTCGACCCGCCCGCCGTCGAGCGGCCGGTAGATCAGGCGCACGTCGGTGGCCACCCGGATGCGGTAATGGTCGGGCAGCCCCTCGAGCGGGATGGCGCGCAGGCTCGGGTGCCGCCAGTCCTCCGCCAGGCGGTAGATCTTCTCGAACGCGTTGCGCACGATCTTGCGGTCCCAGCGGCGGATCGACTCGTAAAACTCGTCGCTGAAGACGGGCAGGCTCCAGCCGGCGCCGGTGGCCGGCGCGCGCTCCTCCGCGCCCTCCGAGGGCCGCGCCGTGCGCTCCGCCTCGAGCGCGCGCAGCCGTGCCGCGAGCGTCGCTTCGGTCTCGCGCGCCTCCTCCAGCTCCGCGTCGAGGGCCCGCGCCCGCCGCTTCGTCGCTTCCAGCTCGTCCGTGAGGCGCGCGACCTCGCCGGCGGTCCCCGACTGGAGACGCGCCCGCAGCGCCTCCCGCTCCTCGAGCAGGCGGTCGCGCTCCGTCTCGAGCCGCGCCCGGCCCTCCTCCGACTCCCGCAGCTCGCGCCGCGCGGCGGCGACGCTCCGCTCGAGCTCGACGAGCCGCTCCTTGAGGCCCCCGAGACGCTTCAGCGTGCGCTCGCGCGCGCGCTGCGCGCGGGCCGCCTCCTTGGCCGCGTCGGCGGCGAGCTTCTCGGCGGCAGGGGGCGGCGGCTCGGGCGGGACCTCTTCCGGGTGCGCCTCCTCCGTCTCCCGGGCGCGCGCGTCGGCCTGGTCGAACTCGGCGATGATCGTCTTGACGAGCGCCGACGCCAGCTCCCCCGCGCCCTCGGCGCTCGTGCCGAGCAGCGCCCAGGCGAGGTCGCGCGCCGGGTCGCGCGACTCGAGCAGGAGATCGGCCACCGCCCTGGCGCCCCCCTCGCCGGCGACCGCGCCGGCGAGCGGCGACTCGCCGAGCTCCTTGCGGAGCGTCCGGTCGACCGTCTCCGCCACCTCGGGATCGCTCTCGTAGTAGTCGACCAGGCTCCACGCGAGGTCCCACGTGCCGAGCCGGTCGAGTCGCGTGCCCGGGGGTGCGGTGCCGAGGCGGCCGACGAGCTTCATGAGGCTCTTCTCGGACAGCGCGACGACGAGGAACGTGCTGCGCTCGTCGGGCGTCAGCGGCGAAAGGAGCGGCACGGGCGACATTCTACCGGAGTTGCCCCGCAGGGCGACGGGCCTCGAAGCGGGCGGTGGTTTGCCGGCCCTGACCGCGCACGCTACAGTCGCTCCCGGCGCCGATGGAGACCTACACGCTTCGCCCCCGGTCGGACGCTCCCGAACGGCGCTACCGGATCGACTACGAGGGCGAGCTGAACCCGGCGCAGCATGCCGCGGCGACGACGCTCGAGGGTCCGGTGCTGGTCGTCGCCGGCGCGGGGAGCGGGAAGACGCGCACGCTGGTCTACCGCGTCGCGCGGCTCGTCGAGTCGGGCGTCAACCCGGCCCAGATCCTGCTCCTCACCTTCACCCGCAAGGCGGCGGAGGAGATGCTCAGGCGCGCGTCGATGCTGGTCGGCGGCAGCTGCGAGCACGTGGCGGGCGGGACGTTCCACTCCTTCGCCAACACGGTGCTGCGTCGCATGGCGCGCCGCCTCGGGATGAAGCCCGGCTTCACCATCCTCGACCGCAGCGACTCGGAGGACGTGGTGAACCTGCTGCGGAGCCGCGCCGGCCTCGACCGCAAGGAGCGACGCTTCCCGCGCAAGAGCGCGATCGTCGAGATCTTCAGCATGGCGGTGAACCGCAGCACCACGGTGCCGGCGCTGCTGGAGGACGGCTACGTCCACCTCTACGAGCACCTCGACGACCTCGTCCGCCTCGAGGAGGAATACCGGCGCTACAAGCGCGAGAAGGACCTCGTCGACTACGACGACCTGCTGGTGCTGCTGCGTGACCTGCTGCGCGATCAACCCGACGTCGCCGCGCAGCTCTCGCGGACCTACCGCTACGTGATGGTCGACGAGTACCAGGATACGAACCGCCTCCAGGCCGAGATCGTGCGCGGCCTCGCCGTGGCGCACGACAACGTGATGGCGGTGGGCGACGACAGCCAGAGCATCTACTCCTTCCGCGGCGCGACGTTCCGCAACATCATGGAGTTCCCGGACCTCTTCCCGGGCACGCGGATCATCAAGCTCGAGCAGAACTACCGCTCCACGCAGCCGATCCTCGACCTCGCCAATGCCGTCATCGAGCGCGCCGCCGAGAAGCACACCAAGATCCTGCACGCCGAGCGCGGCGCCGGCGGTCCACCCGTGCTGCTCCAGTGTGCGGACGAGCAGGCGCAGTCGCGCTTCGTCTGCCAGCGCATCCTCGAGCTGCGCGAGGAGGGCGTACCGCTCGGCGAGATCGCCGTCCTCTTCCGCTCGAGCTTCCACTCCTTCGACCTCGAGCTCGAGCTGCAGCGCGCCGACATCCCGTTCGTCAAGCGCGGCGGCTTCAAGTTCATCGAGACGGCGCACGTGAAGGACGTGCTGGCGCATCTCCGGATTGTCGCCAACCCCCGCGACGCGGTGTCCTGGCACCGGGTGCTCCTCCTGCTCGACGGCGTCGGCCCCAAGACCGCGGACGACGTCTTCACGCACCTCGCCGAGGCGCCGACGATCGAGGCGATGAGCGAGCGGCTGGCGGCCTACCCGCGCCGCGGCGCCTACGCGAAGGACCTCGGGCGGCTGGCGGCGCTCGTCGCCGAGATCGCGCCCGACGACGTGCCGCCGGGCGAGAAGGTGGCGCGCGTGGTCGGGTTCTACACGCCGATGCTCCGGCAGATCCATCGCGAGGACTTCCCGAAACGGGAGAAGGACCTCGAGCACTTCATCACCATCGCCGGCCGCTACCGGAGCCTCGCCTCGCTCCTGTCCGACATGGCCCTCGAGCCGCCGACGGACAGCGTGGGCGACGTGCTCGCCGCCGACGTCGAGGAGGGCCTCTTGACGCTCTCCACCATCCATTCCGCCAAGGGCCTCGAGTGGCACACGGTGTTCGTCATCTGGCTGGTCGACGGCCGCTTTCCCTCGTACCTGAACCTGCACGACGGCGACGAGGTGGAGGAGGAGCGCCGCCTGCTCTACGTCGCGGTGACGCGCGCCAAGGACAACCTCTACCTGTCGTATCCGATCGACATCTACGACCGGGCGGCGGGCATGGTGCTCGGCCAGCCGTCGCGCTTCGTGCAGGATCTCCCCGAGACGATCCTCCCCGGGATGCAGGTGATCGAGTCCGGGGGCTTGCGCTAGGGATGGCCGGCCCGCCGTCTCTCAGCGAGCGGCTGGCGGCAGCCGGGCTCGACCTGCCTGCCGACCTCGTGCCCGTGATCGAGCAGCGGCTGGCGCCCGTGCTCGCCTCGCTCGACGCGCTCGCGGCCCTCGACCTCGGCGACACCGAGCCCTTCTCGCCCGCGCGGCGGCTCGTGGACGACGCCGGCGCATGAGCGCCGCGCTCACCGGGCTCGGCGTGGCGGAGCTCCAGCGGTTGCTCGGCGCGCGCGAGGCGACGGCTGCGGACGTCGTGCAGGCGCATCTCGCGCGTCTCGAGGCTCTCGATCGCCACGTGCACGCCTTCGTCGCGGTCACGCCGGCGGAGGCGCTCGCGGCGGCGGCCGCGGCCGACCGAGCGCTCGCCCGCGGGACGGCAGGCGCGCTCGCCGGCGTCCCCGTCGCGGTGAAGGACCTGTTCGCCGTGCGCGGGTTGGTGCGCGGCAACGGCAGCCCGGCCTTCGCGGGCGATCGGCCCGCGGCGGCCGATGCGACCGTGGTCGCCCGGCTCAGGGCCGCCGGGGCGGTCGTGCTCGGCACCACCCACATGCACGAGCTGGCCTTCGGCCCGACGGGCGTGAATGCGGCGCTCGGGACGCCGCTGAATCCGTGGGCGGCGGACCGCGTACCCGGCGGCTCGAGCAGCGGCTCCGGAGCGGCCGTCGCCGCGCGGCTCGTGCCGGCCGCGCTCGGGACCGACACCGGCGGGTCGGTGCGCATCCCGGCGAGCTTCTGTGGGGTGACCGGCCTCAAGCCCACCTACGGCCGGGTGAGCCGCGCCGGCGTCACGCCGCTCGCCTGGACGCTCGACCACGTCGGACCGCTGGCACGCACCGTCGAGGACGTGGCGCTCGTGCTGCAGGCCATCGCCGGCCACGATCCGGCCGACCCCTCGAGCGCCCGCGTGCCGGTCCCCGACTATCGGGCGCTCCTCGACCGCCCGCTCCGCGGCGTGCGGATCGGCGTGGCGCGCGCGTTCGCCTGCGAGCTGATCGAGCCCGAGGTCGCGGCGGCGGTCGAGACGGCGCTCGCCGACCTCGGTTCGGCGGGCGCGGCGGTGACCGACGTCGCGCTGCCGTCCCTCGAGCACGCCAACCCGGCGCTCGGCGCGACCATCCTGGCCGAGGCCGAGAGCGCGCTCGGAGCGCTGCTCGGGCCGCGGCGCGCGCGGGCCGGTCTCGAGCTGCGTGTCTACCTCGCGCTCGGCAAGATGGTCGCGGCGGACCACTATCTGGCTGCGCAACGCCTGCGGACGCGCCTCTACGAGGAGGCGCGCGCGGCCTTCGCACGCGCCGACCTGCTCGCGCTGCCGGCCACGCCCCTCGTCGCCCCGCGCCCGGCCGAGCTGCTCGTGCGCCTCGGCAGCCACGAGCTCGACGCCGCCCAGGCGATCACGCGCTTCACCGCGCCCTTCAACCTGATCGGGCTCCCGGCGCTCGCGCTGCCCTGCGGGTTCACGTCGGCCGGCCTGCCGGTCGGCCTCCAGCTGGTCGGTCCGCCGTTCGCCGAGGGACGGGTGCTCGCGGCCGGGCATGCGTACCAGCGCGCGACCCACTGGCACGAGCGTCGTCCGCCGCTGTGCTAGGTCAGCGAGGGGCTCCCCGCCCCTCGCCCCGGCGGGCGCAGCCCGCCGTGTCCTCACTCCCCGCTCGCTTCGCTCGGCCGCGCGCGCGGCGCGCGCGGAGATTCGGTCTGGAGTCGACGCCTAGCTAGCTAAGCTAGGGCTGCCGGCAGCGCATCGAGCTGGCGGAAGCTCGGCAGGCGCCGATCGTCCCGACGCGGTCGATGATCCCGTGCGTGGTGAAGGTCAGGCTGATGGGGGGATGAAGGACGGCGGGATCGGCCGGGAGCGGAAAGCGCAGGCTGAATTTGATCACGTCGGGGTTCGAGGACATCGCGCTGAACTTCACCTGGAATGGCTCCTTGCCCTTCCCGCAGGCGATGGAGCGACCGAGCGAACGGCATTCCGCGTCTTCCCACCTGGCCGTCTGGTCGAGCGCCAGGTCATCCGTCACCCGAGCGGTGATCCCTCCTCGCGAGTCGAACGACTGCATGGGCGATGCGGGTTCGATCAGGAATTTCCCTTTCGCGCTGACGCTGCCGTATCTTCCCGCGCGACGGCTGCCGCGGATGCGCAGCAACGTGACGATCAGCTTCGCGTCGTTGCCGTCGCAGACGTCCCCGATCCCGTCGTGATCCAGGTCGCCCTGATCGTCGTTCGCGTAGTCGGGGCAGTTGTCGTCCGCGTCGCAGATGTGGTCGCCGTCTCGGTCCCCGCCGCCGCCTTCGACGCACGTCCCGCCCTGGCAGGAGTCCGGGACCGAGCAGACGATCTGGCTTCCCGTGTCACAGGGGCTGCCATCCGGCTTCGGGGGCGTCACGCAGAGGCCCGTCGCCGGGTTGCACGTTCCCGCCATCGCGCACTGGTCCACGGGTGCGCACACCACCGGGTCCTTCGACGGGTTGGAGCAGACCCCGGTCGCCGGATCGCAGGTGCCGGCGACGTGGCAGGCGTCGATGGGGACGCACACGACCGGGTTCGAGCCGGTGCAATCGCCCGCCTGGCACGTGTCCGTTTGCGTGCAGGCGTCACCGTCGTCGCACACGGCGCCCTCGGGCAGGGCCGCGTTCGAGCACCGACCCGTGTTGGGGTCGCAGACCCCCACGTGACACTGGTCCTCCGCCGCACACACGATCGGGTTGCCGCCGATGCAGCGCCCTCCCGCGCACGTATCGCTCTGCGTGCAGGCGTTGCGGTCGTCGCACCGCGTCCCATCGATGGCCGCGCTGTGCCGGCAGGTACGGGAGACCGGGTCGCAGGTGTCGATCGTGCACGGATCGCCGTCGCTGCAGTCCGAGTGCTTGTTGCACCCGAAGGCCGGCGACACGCTCAGGAGAAGCAGCGAGACCGCAAACGCTAGGAGCTGATACATGGCGATTCCTCCGTGCCCACTCGGGTGTACCTGGCCCATGAGCAACCGGAGTGCCCGACGGGTGGGGTCGCGCGCTCGCCGCAGGCCAGGCGCTTTACCGGCCACGGCCGCTCAGCATGGCACTCTGGACGCGACACATGTGCCACGGACGGCAGGGCGGTGTCATCGCCCGGCGCTCGTGCTAAGCATCCGCCCGTGGAGCACTCGCCGGGATTCCTGCGGCTCGTCGCCGACGCGAAGACACGGGTCCGCGAGACCACGCCCGAAGAGGTGCGCCGCCGCCAGCAGGCGGGCGAGCGCTTCCACCTGGTCGACGTGCGCGAGGATCGCGAGTGGCAGCAGGGCCACGCCCGCGGCGCGCGGCACCTCTCGAAGGGCATCATCGAGCGCGACATCGAGAAGAGCATCCCGGATCGCGAGGCCGAGATCGTCCTCTACTGCGGGGGCGGCTTCCGCTCGGCGCTCGCCGCCGATGCGCTCCAGAAGATGGGCTACCGCCGGGCGGTCTCGATGGACGGCGGCTGGCGGCGGTGGACGGAGCTCGGCTACCCGGTCGACAAGGACTGAGCGGCCCGCGGGCCTACGCCGGCCGCCGGGCGACGAGCTGCACGACGCGCAGCACGCCCGCCGCGAGCGCGCGGCCGAGCGTCTCGCGCTCGGCCGCCAGCGCGGCGAGGCGCGGGTCGCTGCGGAGCCTCGCGTGCAGCAGCTCCCGGGCCGCGATCGCCCGCGGCGCGCGCTCGGCCGCCTCGGCGCTGCGATCGCGGACCTGGATGTCGACGAAGCCCGCAGCCGCGATCGCCTCGACGTAGACCTCGGGGTCGGCGAAGCGCCAGCCCGGGACCTCGGCCCGAGCGCGCCCGGTGCGGAAGAGGTCCTGCACCGCGAGCCACCCCCCCGGGCGCACGACGCGGTAGGCCTCGGCGAGCGCTGCCTGCGCGTCGGGCAGGCGCGACAGGCTCTCCACGAGCCAGACGTGGGTGAAGCGCGCGGCGCGGAACGGGAGCGCCTGCGGCGCGGCGGGCAGGAGCCGCACCTGGGCGCGAAGACCGCTCCGGCGTCCGAGCTGCGTCCCGCCGGCCGCCTCCTCGACGGTGAGCGTCGCGCCCACCACCTCGCAGCCGAAGCGGGTGGCGAGCCAGCGCGCGCGTCCCCCGAGACCGGCGCCCACGTCGAGCACGAGCTCGTACTTGCGAAAGATGCCGCGGGCGCTGAGTGCGTCGAGCAGATGAAACCCGGTGCCGCTCGCATGCTCGAGACCCAGGTACGGGAGCCCCCGCGGGGGCGGGGTCGACGCAGTGAGCCCGCGCACGAGATCGAGCAGCAGGTCGATGGGGATCACGGCCCGCGGGTAGCACAGATTTGGACCGACGGCGCGACTCCGGTACAGTGCCCGGCGACGATGGCCGTCGAGTTTCGTCCGCCTGTCCGTCCCACCTGGTATCGACGGTTGCCGCCCGCGCTGCAGCGCGTCGCCGCGGCGAGCGACCGGGTGACGTCGGTGCCCCTGGCGTCGGGTTCGGCGCTGCGGGAGGCCGTCGCGGCGTTGCCGGCGGCGCTCGCAACGGGACGGCCCGAGGACGTTCAGGCGGTCGCGCAGCGCATCGGTGACGGCATCTGCACCGCGCTCCGTGTGCCGGCGGTTCGAGTGCGCGTGGAGCTGCGGCGTCCACCGACGCGGCGAGGCGAGCTGCACGGGCTCTACACGCCCGCCAACGGCCGCGCCCGGGACGTCATCCGCGTGTGGATGATCACCGCCAAGCGCGGTCAGGTGGTTGCCTACCGGACGTTTCTTCGCACCCTGCTGCACGAGATCTGCCACCACCTCGACTACACCTACCTCCGCCTGCGTGATTCGCTGCACACGCAGGGGTTCTACCAGCGCGAGTCGAGCCTCTTTCACGCGCTCGGGGCGGGGGACGTTGACAGCACCTGACCGAGCCTCTATACGCGCGGTGATTCGACAATTTTGAACTCGCCCGTTGGCGGGAGAAACTCGTCCTGGCCCACGGGATTTTTTTGGGAAGGCGCCTGACCGATCGGTTTAGAGTGATCGGTCAGGCCGTGGACGTGCGTGGACGGACTTAACGCGTTACAAGAGCCCACCATTCAGATGGTCGGCGCCGACTCGACCGCTCGCGCCAACGTGAACGTCGCCCTGGTCAAGTACTGGGGCAAGCGCGACCCGGCGCTGAACCTCCCGGCCACGGGCAGCATCTCGCTCACCCTCGACGGGCTCGGGGTGGAGGCCGCGGTCGACTTCGGCGCTGGCGAGGCCGATCACGTCGTGATCGATGGGGTCGACGCCGCCGGCGAGGAGGCCAAGCGGGTCGTGCGCTTCCTCGACCTCGTCCGCGCGGCGGCCCGCCGCCGCGAGGCGAAGGTCGTGATGCGCAGCACGGTGCCCCGCGGCATCGGGCTCGCGTCGTCGGCGGCGGCGTTCGCCGCGCTGGCGCTCGCCGCGAGCCGCGCGGCGGGCCTGACGCTCGACCCCTCGGCACTCTCCGCGCTTGCCCGGCGCGGCTCGGGATCGGCAGCGCGCTCGATCTTCGGCGGCTTCGTCGAGTGGTATCGGGGCGAGCGGGCGGACGGCGTCGATTCGTTCGCCGAGCCGCTCGCCGCCATCGACCACTGGGACCTCCGCACGGTCGTCGCGGTCACCAGCACGGCCCCGAAGGCCGTGTCCTCGCGCGACGGCATGCTGCGCACGGCGGCCTCGCCGTTCTATCCCGCCTGGGTCGCCGGCGCAGAGGCGGACCTCGCCGAGGCGCGGGCGGCGATCCGTGCCCGCGATATCGAAGCGCTCGGCCTGGTCGCCGAGCACAGCGCCCTCAAGATGCACGCGGCGGCGCTCGCGGCACGGCCGCCGCTCGTCTACTGGCGCGCGGCGACGGTCGAGTGCATGCATCGCGTGTGGGCGCTCCGCGCCGAGGGGGTGGCCGCCTTCTTCACCATCGATGCCGGGCCCCAGGTGAAGGTGCTCTGCGCGCCGGCCGACGCGGCGCGCGTGGCGGCGGCGCTCGAGGCGGTGCCGGGCGTCGCGCGCATCCTCGCGTGCGGGCCGGGCCGTGGCGCCGAGGTGGTCGCGTGAGCGTGAGCGCGAGCGAAGGACATAGATTGACCGAGGCCGCGGCGCGCGCGCCGGGGAAGCTCTTCTTGAGCGGCGAGTACGTGGTCCTGATGGGCGCCCCCGCCGTGATCGCCGCGGTCGACCGCCATGCCGAGGTGCGGGTGACGCTCGGCGAGAAGCCGGGGCCGCTCATCGTCCGCTCGCTCGCCGAGGGCACCTCGTGGGAGGCGCCCGCCCGGCGCAACGAGATGCCGGGCGGTGACGCGGGCGTGGTGCTCGCCGCGCTGCACGCGGTCGCCGAGCGGGGCGGCGTGCCCGCCCACCTGGGCGCCGAGGTCGTCGTCGACTCGCGTCCCTTCCTCGTCGGCGAGCGGAAGCTCGGGCTCGGCCGCAGCAGCGCGACGCTGACGGCGGCCGTGGCGGCCTTCCTCGCGACCAGCGGCCGGCCGACGCGCGACGGCATCCTCGAGCGCGCGCTCGCGGCCAACGCGCTCTTCCAGAATGGTCGCGGCAGCGGCGCGGACCTCGCGGCGGCGGTGCACGGAGGGGTGGTCGAGGTACGCAGAAAAGGCCCGGGGCTGCGCGTCCACGCCCGCGCGCTGCCGCGCGGCATCCATCTGGTGGCAGGCTGGACCGGCGAGCCGGCGCCGACGGGGCTCCTCCTCGCGCGCTTTGCCGCGGCGGCGGCGCGCGAGCCGCGCAGCCTCGGCCCGCTCCGCGAGGTGGCGCTCCGGGCCGCCGAGGCGATCGAGCGCGGCGACGCGCAGGCGCTGGCGGACGCCGTCGACCGCTCGGCGGATCTCCTCGCGCAGCTCGGCTCGGAGGTGGACATCCCGATCGTCACTCCGGCGCTCGCGCGTCTGGTGGCCGCGGCGCGGCGGGTGGGGGCGGTCGCGAAGCCTTCGGGTGCCGGCGCGGGCGACTGCGGCATCGCGCTCGCGGCCTCGGCCGCGCAGGCGGCACGCGTGCGGACCGCCTGGCAGGAGGCAGGCATCGTGCCGCTGCCGGTCGCCATCGCGCCCGAGGGGGTGACGAGTGGCTGAGACGATCAGCGACCGCAAGCGCTCCCACCTCGAGCTCTGCGAGGCGGCGGAGGTCGAGTACGCCGGCAAGACGACGCTCCTCGAGGAGGTCGACCTCGTCCACAACGCGCTCCCCGAGCTGGCGGTCGACGAGGTCGACGTCGGCACCACGCTGCTCGGCAAGCGGCTCCGCGCGCCGCTGCTCATCAGCGGCATGACCGGCGGGACCGAGGAGGCGTCGGCGATCAACCGCGGCCTGGCGCAGGTCGCGGAGTCGCACGGCATCGGCTTCGGGCTCGGCTCGCAGCGCGCGATGCATCGCACGCCCGAGCTGGCGCACACCTTCGCGGTCCGCGAGCATGCGCCGACGGCGCTGGTGCTCGCCAACCTCGGCATCGTGCAGGCCGCGGCGCTGCCGGCGGGCGAGGTCGAGCGGCTCGCCCGGGCGGTCGGGGCCGACGCCGTCTGCATCCACTTGAATCCCGCCCAGGAGATGATCCAGGCGAATGGCGACCGGGACTTCCGACAGGGCCTCGCGACGCTCGCGCGCCTCGTGCGCGAGCTGCCGCTCCCCATCGTCGTCAAGGAGACGGGCTGTGGGCTCTCGCGCGGCGTCGGCGAGCGTCTCAAGGCCGCGGGCGTCCGCACGGCCGACGTGTCGGGTGCGGGCGGGACGTCGTGGGTGAAGGTCGAGGCGCTGCGCGCCGGGAGCCGCGAGCGCGAGCTCGGGGCGCTGTTCGCCGACTGGGGCATCCCGACGGCGGCCACCCTCATCGCGCTCCGCGGCCTCGGCCTCGAGCTGATCGCGAGCGGCGGCATCCGCACCGGGCTCGACGTCGCCAAGGCGATCGCGCTCGGCGCGCGCGCGGCGGGCGTGGCCCTGCCGATCTTCCGCGCCTACCGCGAGGGCGGCGTCGAGGCGGCCGGCGCGTACGTCGACCGTCTCGTCGCCGGTCTCAAGCTGGCGATGGTGCTCACCGGCTCACGCGAGCTCGAGGCCCTCGGGCGGGCGCCCGTGGTCCTCGGAGGCCGGCTGAGAGACTGGCTCGCTGCGGAAGGAGGCGCATGAGTACGTCACGCATTCCGGCGTTCTACCAGCTCACCGTGGACGAGCGGCGCCGGCGGCTCGCCGAGGCGCTGGATCTGTCGGCCGCCGACGTCGAGGCGCTGACCGCGGCGGACGCCCTGCCGCTCGATGTCGCCGACATCATGATCGAGAACGCCGTCGGCACGTTCGCCCTGCCATTCGGCGTGGCGCTCAACTTCCAGGTGAATGGGCGCGACCGCGTGATTCCGATGGTGATCGAGGAGCCGTCGGTGGTCGCTGCGGCCTCGTACGCCGCGCTGATCGCGCGGGCCGGCGGTGGCTTCGTCGCCGAGGCCGACCCCGGGGCGATGATCGGCCAGATCCAGCTCGTCAACGTCCCCGACCCGGGCGCGGCGGTCGAGCGCCTCGGGGCGGCACGCGCCCGGCTCCTCGCCGCCGCCGAGGAGGCGACGCCGGGGCTCTGCCGGCGCGGCGCCGGGCCGCGCGACGTCGAGGTGCGGCTCGTGCGCTCGCCGCGGGGCGAGACCATGGTGGTCGTGCACATGCTCCTCGACACCGGCGACGCGATGGGCGCCAACGCCGTCAACTCGCTCGTCGAGGCGCTCTCGCCCATGGTCGAGGAGATCGCGGGCGGCACGGCGTGCCTCCGCATCCTCTCGAACCTCGCCGACCGGCGCCTGGCGCGCGCCGCGGTCCGCATCCCCTTCTCGGCGCTCGAGCGCGACGGGCAGGACGGCGCCGAGGTGGCCGAGCGGGTCCTCTACGCGTACGAGTTCGCGGCGGCCGACCCCTACCGGGCCGCCACGCACAACAAGGGCATCATGAACGGCATCGACGCGCTGGCCGTCGCGACGGGGAACGACTGGCGCGCGATCGAGGCGGGGGCGCACGCCTACGCGTGCCGCGACGGCGCCTACGGCTCGCTCAGCCGCTGGGAGATCGAGAAGCGCCACCTCGTCGGCTCTCTCGAGCTGCCGGTGGCGGTGTCCACCGTGGGCCCGGTGGTGCAGTCGCATCCGCGCGTGCGCCTCGCGCTGCGCATCCTCGGCGTGTCGAGCGCCCGCGAGCTCGCCGGGATCATGGCGGCCGTCGGGCTCGCCTCGAACCTGGCGGCGATGCGCGCGCTGGCCACCGAGGGCATCCAGAAGGGGCACATGGCGCTTCACGCGCGTGCGGTGTCGCATGCCGCGGGGGCGCGAGGCGAGGAAGCGGAGGAGCTGCGCCGCCGCCTGCTGGCGGCGGGCGAGGTGAAGATCGACCGCGCGCGCGAGCTGCTGCGCGCGCTGGAGCCGCGCTCGTGAGGCTGCCCGCTCGCGGACGCGCCGCGGGCAAGGTCATCCTCCTCGGGGAGCACGCCGTGGTCTACGGTCGTCCGGCGCTAGCGGCCGGGCTGCCGCTCGGGCTCGAGGCGGAGGCCGTGGCCGGCCACGGGCCGGCACGGCTCGAGAGCGACGGGTACACGGACGACCCGCGGTCCGCGCGGCTCGTCGCCGAGGCCGCAGCCGCGGTCGGACTCGAGCCGCGGGACGTCGTCGTCCGGGTCCGCTCGGAGCTGCCGGCGGGCGTCGGGGTCGGCAGCTCGGCGGCGCTGGCCGTGGCCGTCCTGCGCGCCCTCGCGGCCGCCGCGGGGCGGCGGCTCGTGCGCGACGAGGAGGTCGCCATCGCCACGCGCCTCGAGGCGATCTTCCACGGTCACCCCTCGGGCATCGACCCGGCCGCGGCCGCCCTCGGCGGCTGCTTCCGGTTCGTGCGCGGGACGCCGGCGGTGATCGCACCGGTGCGGCCCGCCGTGCCGCTGCCGCTGGTGATCGCCTTCGGCGCGCGGCCGCGCAGCACCGGCGCCGCGGTCATGGGGCTGCGCGCGCGCTGGGAAGCCGAGCCGGCGCGGCACGAGGCGCTGTTCGACGCGGTGGCGACCACGGTGGAGGACGGCGCGCGCGCCGCCGAGGCGGGCGACCTCGCCGCCCTCGGCCGCGCCTTCGACCGCAACCAGGCGCTGCTCGAGGCGCTCGGCGTGTCGGCGCCCGAGGTCGAGGCGCTCGTTGCCCGGGCGCGGGCGTCGGGCGCCCTCGGCGCGAAGCTGACGGGTGGCGGGGCGGGCGGCGCGGTGATCGCGCTCGCCCGCGCGCCCGAGCGGCTGGCCGCGGCGCTCGGCGCCGACGGCACGCAGACGATCGTCGCGCACGTCGGCGCGGCGACGGAGGCAGCGGCCGTGAGCGCGAGCGAAGGATATTAATAGATGAGCGCGTCGGAGGGACGGCTGACACTGGTGGGCGGCACGGCGGGGGAGGGCCTCGCTGCCCGCGTGGCGCAAGCGATCACGCGCGCCAGCCAGTATCTCTTCGCCACGCAGCACGCGCGCGGCTACTGGCATGCGCCGCTCGAGGCGAACGCCACCATGGAGGCCGAGTACGTCTTCTTCAATCGCCTGCTCGGCCGCGAGCGGCCCGACGTCGAGCGGCGCCTGGCGGAGCGGCTGCTGGCGCTCCAGCAGGCGGACGGGAGCTGGCCGATTTATCACAACGGGCCTGGCGGCCCGTCCACCACGATCGAGGCGTATTTCGCCCTCAAGCTGACCGGGATGAGCGCGACGGAGCCGGCGCTCGTCCGCGCCCGCGACTTCATCCTCGGCCGTGGCGGGCTCGCCCGCGCCGGGGTCTTCACGCGCATCTGGCTCGCCTACTTCGGCCAGTTCCCGTGGGCCGGCGTGCCCTCCATGCCCGTCGAGCTCGTCCTGCTGCCGCCCTGGTTCCCGCTCAACATCTACGCGATGTCGAGCTGGGCGCGCGGGACGGTGGTGCCGCTCACGCTCCTCCTGGCGCACCGCCCGTCGGTGCGGCTCCCGGCGGAGGCGGCCGTGGCCGAGCTCTGGCTGCGGGCGCCGACGCGCGACGACCTGGCCTTCGCGCGCTCGCCCGAGCTGGTCACGACGCGCAACTTCTTCCTCGCCGTCGACCGCGCGCTGAAGACGCTCGCTCCCCTCTCCTGGCGCGGGCTGCGCCGCCGCGCCGTGGCGCGCGCGATCGAGTGGCTCCTGCGCCACCAGGACACCAACGGCCAGTGGGGCGGCATCCAGCCCGCGATGGTGAACTCCGTGCTCGCGCTCCACGCCGTCGGCTTCGCGGCCGATCATCCGGCGATGATGAGCGGCATCCAGGGCGTGGAGGACTTCCTCGTCGAGTGCGAGGGCACGCTCATGTACCAGCCCTGCGTGTCGCCCAACTGGGACACGGCTTTGGCGGCCAGGGCGCTGCTCGATGCCGGCCTCGACCCCGCGCACCCCGCGCTCGGCCGCGCCGCCGAGTGGCTCGTCGCGAACCAGATCTTCCGCCCCGGCGACTGGGCGGTGCTCGACCCGACGCTCGAGCCGGGCGGATGGGCGTTCGAGTTCGCCAACGACTGGTACCCCGACGTCGACGACTCGGCCGTGATCCTGACGGTGCTCGACGCGCTCCCCGCCGCCGAGACGGCGGCCGGGCGGCGGGCGATCGCCTACGGGCTCAACTGGACCCTCGGCATGCAGAGCCGCACCGGCGGCTGGGCCGCCTTCGACACCGACAACACGGCCGCGTTCCTCAACCGGATCCCGTTCGCCGACATGGAGGCGATGATCGACCCGCCGACCGAGGACGTGACCGGACGCGTGCTGCACCTGATGGGGACCATCGGCTACCGGCTCGACTTCGGGCGGGCCCGGCGGGCGGTCGAGTTCCTGCGCCGCACGCAGCGCAGCGATGGGAGCTGGTGGGGGCGGTGGGGCGTCAACTTCATCTATGGGACCTGGGGCGCGCTCGCCGGGCTCGAGCGGATCGGCGAGGACATGCGGGCGCCTTACGTGCGGCGCGCCGTCGAGTGGCTCGCCACCCACCAGAACCCCGACGGCGGCTGGGGCGAGACGGTGGCCTCGTACGACGACGAATCGCTCGCGGGGAAGGGCGAGAGCACGCCGTCGCAGACCGCGTGGGCTCTCCTCGGCCTGCTCGCCGCCGATGGCCCGTCGAGCCCCGCCGTCGAGCGTGGCGTCGACTGGCTCGTCCGCACGCAGGGCCCGGACGGCACGTGGCAGGAGCGTCTCTTCACCGGCACGGGCTTCCCGCGCCACTTCTACCTCCGCTACCACCTCTACCGTCACTACTTCCCGCTGATGGCGCTCGGCCAGTACCGCGCCCGGCTGGCGGCCAGGGGCGAAGGATGACGGCATGAGCGCGGTGCCGGCGGAACGGAGCCGCGAGCCCGGCGGCGTCGAGGTGGCGGCCGCCTACGCGCACTGCGCCCGCGTCGCGCGCACGCACTACGAGAACTTCACGATCGGCTCCTGGCTGCTGCCGCGGCGGCTGCGCCAGGACCTCGCGGCGGTATACGCCTTTGCGCGGGGCGCGGACGACATCGCCGACGAGGGGGAGGCGACGGGCAGGCTCGAGCGGTTGCAGGCGTGGGAAGCGAAGCTCCTCGCCTGCGCGCGCGACCCGGGCGCCGCCGGCGATCCCGTCTTCCTGGCGCTCGGCCACACCATCGCCGCACGCGCGCTGCCGCTCGAGCCCTTCCGCGACCTCCTCGAGGCGTTCCGTCGCGACGCCGCCGGCGAGACCCGTCGCTTCGCCACCTTCGCCGACCTGCTCGGCTACTGCCGCTGCTCGGCCAATCCCGTCGGGCGGCTCGTGCTCGCGCTCTTCGGCCATCGCGACGCCGCGCGCCAGAGCCGCGCCGACGACATCTGCACGGCGCTCCAGCTGACCAACTTCTGGCAGGACGTGGCGGGCGACCTCGACCGCGGCCGCGTCTACCTGCCGGAGGAGGATCTCGCGCGCTGCCCCGGGAGCCACGAGGCGCTCGCCACGCGCCGCGTGAACGCGGGCTTCCGCGACCTGCTCGCGTTCGAGGTCCCCCGTACCCGCGCGCTGTTCGAGCGCGGCCTGCCGCTCGCCGACATGGTCGGGCGGCGGCTCCGGCACGAGGTCCGCATCTTCGCCCGCGGCGGCCTCGCCATCCTCGCCCGCATCGAGGCCGCCGGCTACGACGTCTTCGCGCGCCGGCCGACGCTCGGGCGCGGCGACCTGCTGCGGCTCGTCGTGCGAGGGCTCTGGCGATGAGCACGGCCGCCGTCGCCACCACCCCGCTCGGCGCGGCATACGAGTACTGTGCCGCCCGCACGCGCCGTGCCGCGTCGAACTTCTACTGGGGCTTCCGGCTGCTCACGCCGGAGCGCCGCCGCTCGCTGTGCGCCGTCTACGCGTTCTGCCGCGCGGCCGACGACATCGCGGACGAGCCCGGCGGCACGCCCGATCCGGCGCGGCTCCTCGCGCGCTGGCGCGCGGAGCTCGACGCCGTCTACGCGGGCCGGCCGCGCCACCCGATCGGCGTCGCGCTGGCCGACACGGTCGAGCGCTTCGCCATCGCGCGCGAGCACTTCGAGGCCGTCATCACGGGCGTCGAGACGGACCTGCGGCGGGACCGCTACGAGACGTGGGAGGGGGACCTCGCCGAGTACTGCCATCGGGTGGCCAGCTCGGTGGGTCTCATCGCGATCGAGATCTTCGGCTACCAGAACCCCTCGGCGCGCCAGTACGCCGTGCACCTCGGGCTTGCCTTCCAGCTGACCAACATCCTGCGCGACGTGGCCGAGGACGCGCGCCGCGGCCGCATCTACCTGCCGCGCGAGGACCTCCGGCGCTTCGACTGCCGGGAGGACGACGTGCTCGCGGGACGGTGCACCGAGGCGTTTCAGGGTGTGATGGCGTTCGAGTGTGCGCGCGCCGGTGAGCACTACGGCCGCGCGCGCTTCCTGCTCGCGGAGGAGGACCGGCCGGCGCTCGCGCCTGCCGAGGCGATGCGTCTCATCTACGAGCAGCTGCTGCGCCGGGTGATGTTCCGGCACTATGACGTCTTCGGGCCGAAGGTGCGGCTCACGCGGCCGGAGAAGGCGGCCCTCGCCATGGCGGCCTGGGCGCGCCCGCATCTGAGCTTCCTCTACCGGCTGACGGGATGAGCGCCGGGCCGCCGCACGTCGCGGTGGTGGGCGGCGGCTTCGCGGGCCTCGCGGCGGCCGTGCGCCTCGCCCGTGGCGGCGCGCGCGTGACCCTGCTCGAGCGCCGGCCGTTCCTCGGCGGCCGCGCCTACTCCTTCACCGATCCCGCCACCGGCGACGTGGTCGACAACGGGCCGCACGCGCTCATGGGCGCCTACGCGGCGGCGCTCGACTTCCTCGCCGAGATCGGCGCCGGATCGAAGCTCGCCTTCCAGCGGCGCCTGCACGTCGCGCTCGCCGATCCGGCGCTCGGCCTCGGCGCCGTCGCCGCTCCGCCGCTGCCCGGCCCGCTCCAGGCCCCCGCGGCGCTGCTCCGCTATCGGCTGCTCGCCCCGGGCGACCGGGTGCGGCTGCTCGTGGGGGCGGTCCGGCTGGCCGCCCGCGCGCCGGCGTCGCTCGCCGGCACCACGGTGGCTGCGGCCCTGGCGAGGGTCGGGCAGCGGGGCGCCGCATGCGCGCGATTCTGGCACCCGCTGGCGATCGCGACGCTCAACGAGACGCCCGAGGTGGCGGCGGCGGCGCCGTTCGCCGCGGTCCTCCGCAAGGCCTTCTTCGCGGGCGCCCGCGCCGCGCGCTTCGCGCTCGCGCGTGTGCCGCTCTCGGAGCTGTACACGACCGACGCGCGGCGAACCCTCGAGCAGGCGGGCGGCACGGTGGTGACCGGTGCCGCCGCGGCGACGCTGGCGCTCGGCCGGGACGGCGTCGAGGCGCTCGTCCTGCGCGACGGGAGGCGCGTCGAGGCGGACGCCGTCGTGCTCGCCGTTCCGGTGGCGGCGCTGCTCCGGCTGGTCCCGGCGCCGCTCCGCGACGCGCATCCCTTCCGCTCCCTCGCCGCCGTCGGGACCTCGCCGATCGTCAGCGTGCACCTCTGGCTCGACCGCCCCGTCGCCTGGGGCGCGCCCTTCCTCGGGCTCCTCGGCGGCCGCGCGCAGTGGCTGTTCGACTGCGGTCCGGCGGCCGGCGGCGGCCACCGTTTGGCGAGCGTCACGAGCGGCGCGCGGTTCTGGGACGACGCCGGCGACGACGAGATCGCTGCCGAGGTCCTGGCCGACGCGGCCGCCGTCCTGCCGGCCGTGCAGGCAGCCCGCGTGCGGCGCACGCTCGTCATCCGCGAGCGGCACGCCACGCTCTCGCTCACGCCGGCTGCCGACGCCGCGAGACCGGGCGTCGAGACACCCCTCCCGAACCTCTTCCTCGCGGGGGACTGGATCCAGACCGGCCTGCCGGCGACGATCGAGAGCGCCGTCCTGTCCGGCCGTGCGGCGGCGGATCGCGCCCTCGAGGCGGTGGCGTCGCGGGCGCGGCCCGTGCCGGTGCTGTCGCGCGGCAGAGCGGCGGCGCCCGCCACGTAGCAACGGAGTTAGCAGGCCGATAAGCGCGCTTGGCACCGGACCCAGCTCCGGCGGCGCGCCGCTGCTGGCATCGGGATTGCTCCAACGGGAAGCCGAGGAGGGAACGCGATGGCAAAGCATGTCACCCTGCTGGATCTCGTGACGGCGATCTCCGACTTCGCGCGCACCGAAGCGGAGGTGATCGCCACCGTCGTCTACCTGGTGAACTCGGGCAAGGTCCGCCTGGCGGGAAACTTCCGCGGCGCCCGCTTCGCCCTCGAAGAGTTCGGGGCCGTCGCCGCCTGATTGACGATCGCCGCTGCATGGCATGTTGCTCGGCTTCGTCCCGCCATCGTATAGGCGCCCGGCATGGCGACCTCGGCGCCGAGGATTGCCGCGCTCGTCGCCCTCGCCGGGGCGGCCGTCGTCCTGACGGTCGCGGGGGTTTCCGTCGACCTCACGCACCTCGACGCCGCGCGGATCGCCGACCGGGTGCGTGCGTCGGGCGCGCTCGGTCCGTTGACACTGATCGCACTCCTCGTCGCGCAGGCCGTGGTGGCGCCGCTGCCGTCGCCGCCGCTGCTGATGGCGGCGGGTTACGTCTACGGACCATGGGTCGGCTTCGGCATCGGCTGGGTCGGGCTGCTCCTGGGGGCGAGCGCCTGCTTCGGCCTGGCACGCGCGCTCGGGCGTCCCTTCGCCGAACGGTTCGTCCGCACGCAGCGCCTCGCCGCGGTCGACGAGTACGTCAGCACCCGGTCCGGCACGACCTTCCTCACCGTCCTGTCGCTGCGCGTGCTCCTGCCGCCTTTCTTCGACGCGGTCAGCTACGGCTGCGGGCTCGTCCGGCTCCAGTTCCACTGGTTCATGCTCGCGACCGCCCTCGGAGAGCTCCCGAAGGTCGGCAGCTTCACGTACGTAGGCGCGGCCGTCGGGGGCGCGCCGATCTGGCTGACGACGTGGATCCTCCTGGCACCCATGGCGGGCCTGGTCGCGCTCCGGCTCGCTCGCCGCGCGGCACGCGCTCGCCGTTCCGCGGCGGCCAGTTGACCGACCACGCTGTCGGCCTGCTACAGTTTCCTCAATGGCCGCGCCGCAGCGCTACAGCGTGGTGGTCGCGAAGGACTACCTCAAGTTCTCGGCAGCCCACTTCATCGCCTACCCCGGCTTCCGCGAGCCGCTCCATGGCCACAACTACCAGGTCTCGGTCCGCGTCGAGGCGGAGCTCGGTCCGGAGGGCTACGTGCTGGACTTCGGGCTGGTGAAGCGGGTGGCGCACGAGCTCTGCCGCGAGCTCGACGAGCGCGTGCTGCTCCCGCTCGAGAGCGACTGCCTGACCGCGGTGCGGACCGAGGGCGCCGTCGAGGTGATCACCAGCGGCGGCGAGCGCTTCTGCTTCCCCGAGAGCGACGTGCGGCTGCTGCCGATCGCACACAGCTCCGCGGAGGAGCTCGCGGCCTACCTCCTCGGGCGGCTGCGCGACGCGCTGCGCGCGGAAGCGGGCGGCCGGGCCTTCGTGTCGCTGGAGGTCGGCGTGGCCGAGGCGCCGGGTCAGGTGGCGTACTGCCGCGAGGCGTTCTGAGGGCCGCGCTCTTCGCTTTGGCGGCCGCCCTCGGCTGCGGGCCGGCCCTCCCCGATCCCGACGCGCCGGGGGCGGCCGTCTTGCGCGCGCGGTGCGGTGGCTGCCATCGGCTCTACGCGCCGGGCAGCATGACGTTCCCGATGTGGCAGGCGCAGATCGAGCGCATGCACGGCCTGTTCGCCCAGCGGCGTCTCCCGTGGCTCAGCGCGCACGAGGAGCGTGAGCTCCTCGACTACCTCGCCGCGCACGCCGGCACGAGCTGACCCGCGCGACGAGCGTGGAGGTGCGTGGTTTGAGCGGCCGCCAGGGCGCGGCTAGAACGGCGCCTGCGCCCATGACCCGCACCGAGCGCACGTACTACGTCGTCTCCGGGCTCTACACGCTCGCGCAGTTCTTCATCGCGCCGATCTACCCGCTGTTCCTCCTGAGCCGCGGTCTCGACCTCCTCCAGATGAACGCGGTGCTCGCCACCTACCTGACCACGGTGTTCGTGTTCGAGGTGCCGACGGGCGCCTTCGCCGACCGCTTCGGGCGCAAACGGTCGTTCCTCGCCGCGTGCATGGTGCGCATGACCGCCTATGCGCTCTACGCGTTCGCGCGCGACTTTGCCGACTGTCTCGTGGCCGAGGTCATCGACGCCGTGGGCACGACGCTCGCGAGCGGTGCGCTCGAGGCCTGGGCGGTCGATGGGGTGCGGGCCGAGGGCGACGCGCGCCCGACGGACAGGCTGTTCGCTCGCGGGCAGGTCGTGGCGCGGGCGTTCATGATCGTCGGGGGCGTCGCCTGCGGCTATCTCGCCGAGCTCGGCTGGAGGGTTCCCTGGCTGGTGTGTAGTGCGCTGTTCGTCGTGACCGCGGCGTTCGCCGCCGCGTCGATGCGGGAGACGCGCGCGCGGGCGGTCCCACGCTCCCTCGGGCGCACCGCGCTCGACGGCCTCGCCGTCGTGCGCGCCGCGCCGGTGCTGATCCTGCTGTGCACGCTCACCGGGATCGGGGCGTTCGCGAGCTTCCCGCTTCACATCCTCTGGCAGCCGCGCCTCGAGGCTCTCGTCGGCAAGGGGCTCTGGCGGATGGGCTGGATCGTCGCGCTCCTGAGCCTCACGGCCCTCGCCGGCAATGCGATCCTGCCGCGCCTCCTCCGGCGATTCGCGCGCGAGACGGTGCTCGCGGCCGCCGCTCTGTGGCGCGGCGCCACCGTGGCCGTCGCGGCCACGGCCGTCACCGCGGCGCCCATGGTCGCCGGCCTCGTTCTCCAGGAGATCGCCTTCGGGCTGAGCGACCCGGTGCTGCTCGCATGGACCAACGAGCACGTCGCAGCTGCCGAGCGCGCGACCGTGCTCTCGGTGCGCTCGACCTTCTTCACCCTGGGCGGGGCCTCGGGGCTCGTGATTCTCGGTCTCGTCGCGCGCGACCTCGGGATCCCGACGGCGTGGGCGATCGGAGCGGCGCTCTTCGCGCTCGCCGCGCCGCTCTACCTGGCGCTCGGGCGCCTCGCTCCACGCATGCACGCGCCGGAGGCCGGGGTCGAGGCGACGGTGGCGATGCCGACCAAGGTCGCGCCCCCGGCAGTCGAGCCGGCGTACGTGGCAGAGCGCAGCACGAGCTCGTAGCCCGGCGGCGGCGGGTCCCCGGCTATGCCGCCAGCTCCTCGCTCACGGGTTCAATCTCGTGGGCGAAGAGGATCAGCTTCTGGCCGCCGAAGTCGACGGTGAAGAGCTCGCGGCCGAGGTTCTCGCGCAGCGAGATCAGAGTCCCTGGCGTGGACCGGCGAACGACTCCGCCCGGATACACGATCGTGCGTGTCGAGCGGCAGCGTGTTCCTGGAACGAATGACATGGTCTATCTCCTTCCGCGATCATGCCACCGCGAGGGCTTCCAGCTCGAAGCGCGTCCCGAAACGCGTCCCTTTGAAGGTCCCGCACAGGCGTACATGGCCGCGGTTCACGAGGTAGACGACCGTGGCCATGATCTCGGCCTCCGAGCGGGCGTGCCGGGCGACGGCGTTCACGAGATCGAGCAGCGTGACGTTCGGTGGCATTGCCGTAGTCTCCGTCGTGAGCTTTCGCAAGTTGGATGCCAGGCGCGGCGACGAGGTTGCGATGGCCCCGGGGCTCGGGTTTCCTCGATTTTTTGCGGTGCGGCGCCAGGGGCACCGCCTCCGCCGCTCAAAGAGTTGGCAGCTGCCTGCCCGGGCTGTGAACTGGGGTTCGCAGAGCCGGTCCCCCCGCGGGCCCGGGGTCGCATGTGCAGCGGCAAGCGCCGGGCCGCGGCCTGTCGGGTTTTCCCCCTCTTGGTTCTGAGGAGATCTGCCGCCGCGCTCCCCAGGCGATGGGATAGCCAAGCGAGGCTTGGGGGGCATGCTTCGAGGATGCTAAAGGCATTCCATGGCGAACCTTCAGGTCAAGAATGTTCCCGACGCCCTGCACCGCAAGATCCGGGCGTACGCCAAGCGTCGTGGGCGCACCGTCCGCGACCTCGTGCTCGAAGCCGTGGCTCGTGAGATCCAGCAGGAGGAGTTTCACGCCCGGCTGGCGAAGCGTGAGCCCGTCGAGCTCGGCCGTCCGGCCGCACGAGCGCTCGAAGAGGTCCGCGCCGAGCGTGAGAGAGAGCTCGGAGGTTGATCCTCGTCGTCGACACGTCGGCCGCGGTGGAGTACCTGCTGCAGACGACGGTCGGGCTGCGAGTGGCGGGCATTCTGGAGGGCATGAAGATCGCGGCTCCCGAGTTGCTCGACGCGGAGGTGCTGTCGGTGCTGCGGCGGGAGGTGCTGGCCGGTCATCACGGCGGACGGCCCGCTCTCGCGCCTGCCGGGCATCGGGGTGACCGTTCAGAACGTGCGGCTCGCCTGAACGCGTCGCGCCGCGACCGCCCCTGTTGCTTCAGCAGGCCCCTGGTGTATGCGCCTGTGAAGCCACACGTCACCGCCAGGAGGGGACAACGCATGAAGATCTACGATTTCGTTGGCGCGCCGAACCCGAAGAAGCTGCGCGTGTACCTCGCCGAGAAGGGCATCGACATCCCGTGCGAGTCCGTCAACATCGTCACGGGGGAGAACCGCTCACCGGGGTTCCTCAAGAAGAACCCGCTCGGCGGCCTCCCCGTCCTCGAGCTCGACGACGGCAGCCACCTCACCGAGTCGCTCGCCATCATCGAGTACCTCGAAGAGCTCCATCCCAAGCCCCCGATGCTCGGGACCACGCCTCTCGAGCGCGCCCGCGTGCGTGAGCTCGAGCGCATCTGCGAGCTCGGCGTGCTGTCGGCGGTCGCGCAGATATTCCAGAACACCCATCCGTTCATGGCCGGGCGGTTCAAGCAGTCGGCCGACGCGGCCGAGAACGCGCGCAACCGGCTGGCGGCCAACCTGAAGGTGCTGGACGCCTTGATCGGCGGCCGGTCGTTCGTCGCCGGCTCGCGCCCGTCGATCGCCGACTGCACGCTGCTCGCGGCCCTCGAGTTCTCCGAGTTCGCGCAGGTGCCGCTCGACCCGGCGTTCAAGAACGTGACGCGGTGGTACGCGGGCTTCAAGGAGCGCCCGAGCGCACAGGCGTAACCCGCGCCGGACTTCATCACGGGCGGCCTCGGCAAGGGTCGCCCGCGCTTCAACGCGCGTCGGCGTCGACGTAGCCGAGCGCGCGCAGGCGACGCTCCGTCTCCGGATCGACGACCGTCGTGTCCGGGGCCGCCTCCTGCGGCGCCGGCGCGAGGCGCAGCCGCGCGACGGTCTGGCGCGCGAAGCCGACCACGACCGGCCGGTCCGCGGCGAGGTTCCAGCGCTCGGCAGGGTCCGCGACGAGGTCGTACAGCTCGATGCGCTCGGCGCCCGGGCGTGTCCCGCCCCAGACGGCCTTCCAGCGCCCCGCCACCACCCCGACCAGGGCCGGGCGGCCGAGCTGCGTCTCCATCATCGTCTCCTCCAGGGCGCGGAGCGCCGTCGAGCAGCGTGCGTCCCGGGAGGTCCGGCGGCGGCTGGCGTCCGAGGAGCGCCAGGATCGTCGGCAACACGTCGATCTGGCGTGCGAGCCCGCGGACGCGACGAGCTCCTGCTCCGTCCGGGAGCCGCATGAGCAGCGGCACGCGCACCAGCTCCTGGTAGAGCGTCCGGCCGTGGTCGAAGCCTCCGTGCTCGTGGAACTCCTCGCCGTGGTCGGCGATGAAGACGACGAGCGTCGAGCGGTCGAGGCCATGCGCCCGCAGCCGATCGAGGAGAGCCCCGAAGGCCTCGTCCAAGACCGCGACCTCGCCGTCGTACAACCCCTTCGTGAGGAAGATCGGACGGGATCACGCTCATGGCCGACAACCAGTTCCTCTGTTACCGGTGAGGAGCACGCTCACGGGATCGCCCCCTTTTCCTTGAGCGTCCCGATCGCCTCCCAGTCGTAGCCGAGCTCGAGCAGGATCTCCTCCGTGTGCTGCCCGAGCTCGGGCGCCACCGCGCGCGGCTGCGAACGCGCGGCCGAGAAGTCGGCCGGCGACGCCAGCATGCGCACGCTGCCCCCGTCCGGTCGCAGTACGTCGACCCACGCCCCGGCCGCCTCCGCCTGCGGGTCGGCGACGATCTCCTCCGTCGTCTGCACGGGCGCCCACCACATGCCCTCCCGGTCGAAGACGGCGCCCCACTCGGCGAGCGGCCGGGTCGCGAAGATCGCATCGAGCAGCCCGACCAGCTCGGCGCAGTGCTCGCGTCGCGCCCGCATGCTCGCGAAGCGCGGGTCCGCGAGCCACTCGGGGCGCCCGACGGCGCGGACGAGATCCGGCCAGTGGCGGTCGCCCTGCAGGCCGAGGAGCCAGAACCAGCGGCCGTCGCCGGCCCGGTAGCAGCTGATCACCGGGTTCGGCATGGCGGTGCGGGTCATCGGCGTCGCGGGGATGCCGAGGCGGAGCGTCGTGCTCAGGTCCCAGCCGATGACGAACATGCCGATCCGGTAGAGCGACGTCGACACAACCTGCCCGCGACCCGTCCGCTCGCGCGCGAGCAGCGCGGCGGCGACGGCGCCGGCGCCCGTGATGCCGGCGACGTGGTCGCCCATCGCCCCGCGCTGGAAGGGTGGATCGGCGCCCGGCGGCGTCAGGGCCGCCGCAATCCCCGCGCGCGACCAGAAGGCGCCGACGTCGTAAGCCGGCCGGTCGCGCTCCGGCCCCTGGGTGCCGTAGCCGGTGATGCCGGCGTAGACGAGCCGCGGGTTGCGCTCGGTGAGGCTCTCGGGCTCGAGGCCGAGGCGCGCGAGCACGACGGGGCGCAGGTTGGTGACGAACACGTCGGCACGATCGACGAGGCGGAGCGCGATGTCGCGTCCCGCTTCCTTCGTGAAGTCGAGCGCGATGCTCCGCTTGCCGCGGTTGTCGAGCTCGAAGGGCGGATTGGCGGGCACCTCGAGGCCGGCGGCGCTGAGGAAGAGCCCGCGGAACGGGTCGCCGTCGGGCGGCTCGATCTTGACGACGTCGGCGCCCCAGTCGCCCAGGATGCCGGCGGCGGACGGGCCCGCCACCCAGAAGGCGAGCTCGACGACCCGGATGCCCTCCATGGGGCCTGCCATGAGCGCTCTCCTCAGGCGAAGGCGGCGGCGCGCAGCGCCTCGACCTCGGCCACCTGCTTCGGCGCGGCCGCGGAGAGGACCTCGGCGCCCGTCTCGGTGACGAGGACGTCGTCCTCGATGCGGATGCCGATGCCGCGGAACGCCTCGGGCACGTCCTCGGCGTCGGCGGGGATGTAGAGGCCCGGCTCGACCGTGAACACCATCCGCGGCTCGAGCGGCCGTGGCTTGCCGTCGTTCGCATAGACGCCGACGTCGTGCACGTCGCGGCCGAGCCAGTGGCTCGTGCGGTGCATGTAGAAGCGGCGGTAGGTCTCCTTCTCGAGCGCCTCGTCGATCGAGCCGCCGAGCAGGCGGAGCGAGAGGAGCGCCTCGACGAGCACGCGCACCGCCTTGTGATGCAGCTCCTCGAGCGTCGCGCCGGGGCGGACGGCGGCGATGGCGGCCAGCTGCGCCGCGAGCACGGCGTCGTAGAGCTCCCGCTGCGCGCCGTCGTACCGGCGCTCGATGGGCCACGTGCGCGTCACGTCGGCGCAGTACCCGGCGTACTCGGCGCCGGCGTCGATCAGCAGCAGCTCGGGGGCGGCGAGCGGCCGATCGTTCTGCGTGTAGTGGAGGACCGTGGCGTTCGGCCCGCCGGCCACGATCGACGCGTAGGCGGGCCCGGTCGCCCCGCGGCGCCGGAAGGTGAAGTCGATCAGCGCCTCGACCTCGAACTCGCTCATCCCCGGACGGGCGGTGCGCATCGCCTCGCGGTGCGCCTCGCAGGCGATCGCGATCGCCTGGCGCAGGCGCGCGAGCTCGCCGGCCTCCTTGCGGAGCCGGAGCTCGTGCAGGATCTCGGCGGGATCGCGGATCGCCGTCGGACCCGTGCCCGAGCGCGGCCGTCCCGCCTGGGCGCGGCGGATGGCCGCGAGGAGACGGGCGGCGAGCGCATCTTCCCGGGCGACGTTGTGATAGACGTGCGGCGCCTTCTCGAGGAAGCGCGGCAGCACCTGGTCGAGCTCCTCGAGCGAGAAGGCTGCGTCGGCACCGTACTGCTGCACGGCTCCCTCGACGCCGATGCGCGCGCCGACCCAGATCGCGCGCTCGGGGTCGTGCGGGCGGACGAAGAGGACGTAGCGCTCGGGGGCGTCCGGCGCGAGCAGGCAGACCGCGTCGGCCTCCGGGAAGCCGGTGACGTAGGCGAAGTCGCTGTCCTGCCGGTAGGGGTAGAGGATGTCCGCCGTCCGGACGCGCTCGGGCGCGGCGGCCAGCAGCATCACGCCGCCGTGCATTTCCTCCATGATGCGTGCCCGTCGGGCCGCGAGCTCCGCCGTTTCCGCCGCACTCAGCCCCATCGAGACTTTGTAACACGGGGCGCCGGGCATGGCACACTCACGGCAGGACCTGCTGGAACGGCTTCACCTCGACGCAGTTGAAGATGCCCTCGGTCACGTACGGATCGCGTGCGACGACCGCCCACGCCTCGGCGAGCGAGCCGGCCTCGAGCACGATCAGGCTGCCCGTGCGGTCGAGGAGCTTCCCGGCGAGCTTGATGCGGCCGGCGCGCGAGAGCGGCTCCAGGTGCTCGAGGTGCGCCGGCCGCACCGCGGGCCGCTTGTCGGTGGCGTCGGGCGCGTCGTGCCCGATGATCACGTAGAGCATGATGAGCCTCCCTCCTTGCGGCGGCACCACCGCCGCGGTCTACTGGGTCCGATGACGGGCCATGCGCACCTGCTCGATTTCCCCGAGGCGCTCGAAGCGCTCTTTTCCCGTCTCGGCGAGCTGAAGATCGTGCTCGGTCCGGCCGCGGCGCCGGGCGTCGACCAGGTCGAGGCGGACCTGCGGAGCGCGCTCGCGGCGCGCCACCGGGGCGACGTGGCCGCCGCGGTGGAGCGGATCGGCACGGCGATGGACCGCCTCGCGGCGCTCGCCGGCGCCGGCGACCCGGCCGAGGCCGCCATGATGCGGGCGCTGGCGGCGCACTTCCGCCAGGCGCTCGTCCGCGGTGCGCTCGGCGACGCCCGTGAAGCCGCCGACGTCATGCGCGAGCGCTCGGGCAGCGTCCTCATTCCGAAGAAGGGGCGCTGAGCGGACGCAGCGCGATGCCCCGCCCGCGGAAGTGTGCGGCGAGGCAGGCGCCGAGGTTGCGGACGATGTCCGGATCCGAGTTGAGCAGGTACACCTCCGGCCCGACACGCCAGATCTCCCGCTCGAGCCGTCGCGCGTCCCAGCCGAGCCGGCGGCGGACGGCCTCGGCGACGAACATCGGCACCAGCTTGTCCTTCATGCGGAGCTGCGTGTCGACCAGGAAGAGTGCGGTGTCGGGGCGGAGCGTGTCGACCCGGTCGAGGAACGCGCCCACCTCCTCCGGGACGATCTGCCGCGGCGGGGCCGACTTCGTCTCCACGTAGATCACCTCGCCCTCGCCGCAGGCCACCACGTCGTAGTCGCCGCCGTGCGGCGCGTGCGGGATGCGGAGCCCCCAGGTGGCCGCGCAGCCGAACTCGCGGTCGAGCGTCGCGGCGACGTACCACTCGAGCGTGCCGCCGAAGGAGTTGATGCGCGCCTCGCGCAGCCGGTAGCGGCCACGGCTGACCCGCGCGACCAGGCCGGCGTCGACGAGGAACCGGAGATAGCGCGCCGCGACGGCGCGGCTCGCGTAGCGGGTCAGGTGGCCCAGGCGCAGCGCCGTGCGGTGCTTCAGCACGTCGCGCAGGAAGAGCCGGTAGGAGTAGTGGCGCAGCAGCGTGGCGTGCCGCTCGCGCGCGTCCCGCAGGCGCGGCACGAGCAGCGGCGTCGGGTCGCGCTCGCCGTTCCACGCGAGGCCGCGGCGGCGGAGCGCCGCCCGCACCGCCTCCTCGCCCGGCCCGAGGTGCGGCTCACCCGGCGAGGTGCGCCGGCTCCTCGAGGCAGGCCTGGAGGCGCTCGAGGGCGCGGGCGGCGTAGAAGCCGTCCTCGACCCGCTCGTCATACGTGTAGCGCAGCGTGAAGGTCTCGCGGCTGCCGACCGAGCCGTCGGCGAGCACGACCGGCGCCCGGTGCACGCGGCCGAGCGTCACGAAGATCGGGATGGTGCCGTACTCGAACAGGTGATGGTAGGCGGCCTCGAGGCCGACGCTGCCGAGGTTGGCGACGAACGCCGAGGCGTACAGCGGGTCGGGGTCGACGAAGCGGGCGGGCAGCACGCCCCAGGCATCGAGCCGGCGGACGACGCGCACGCCCAGGCGCAGCGCCGGTGCCGGCAGGCGGAGGAAGGTGTTGACCTCGCGCTCGACGGCCGTCTCCCGCCCCGAGCGCCCCTCGCCGAGCGCGGCCCGGATGCGTTCCACCAGGGTGTCCAGGGGCTCGGCGGGCTCGAAGCGGATCTTCGCCGTGAAGATCGGTGCGTCGCGCTCGAGGCGCTGCTTCGCGCTGAACGACAGCCAGATGCCGCGCCGATCGTAGAGGCGGCTCCCGGCGACGAAGCGGTTGAGCCGCGGGAACTCCGCCAGCGCCGTGCCGATGGCGCGCAGCACGAGGTGAAAGAGCGTCACCGCGCGCTCGGGCGGCCGGCCGGCGTTCAGCTCGGCGAGGAACCGCTTGGCCGGCGCGGCGTCGACGTGCTGCTCGAAGAGGACGAAAGCTCCGTTCTTCGTCGGCAGGAGAAACGGCATGATCCGCCGGAGCGGATGGACGGGCGACGGCGTCCCGTCGGGGCGCGCGAAGGGCGGCATCAGCCGGCCACCGCCCGTCGCCCCTCCACCCACCGGTCGGCGTTGCGCAGCGCCGTCGCGACGATGGTCTCCTGCGGGTTCACGCCGATCGACGAGGGCAGCAGGCTCGCGTCGGCGACCACCAGCCCCTCGGTCCCCCACACCCTGCCGCTCGCGTCGGTCGCGCCGCGGCGCGGATCGCTCGCCATGCGCGCCGTGCCCATGATGTGGACCGTCATGAGCTCGATGCCGGCCGCCACGCGCGGCCGCTCGTGGATGCGCCGGAGCTGGTCGGGGCCGGAGAGCTCGGGGAGGTCGGCGAAGGGCAGGAGCACGCGCCGCGCGCCGGCCGCGAAGAGCAGCTCGGCCGTGAGCGCCACGCCCCGGTGGGTGGTCTCGAGGTCGCGGCCGCTCAGGTCGAAGAACATGTACGGCTGCCGGTCGGGCCCGAGGATGACGCGGCCCTCGCCCTCGTCCTCGATGAGCGCGGCGGCGGTGAGCATGTGGTTGTAGGCCCGCATCCGGCGGGCGTGCTCCTCGCCGAGCCCCGGCAGCCCGGCGGCGAGGAGCCCGGGCGGCACCGCGGCGTACCCGATGAGCACGCCCTCGGCGAGGAAGTGGTGGATGTGGAAGGCCTGGTGCGTCCCGATCCACGGGTCGAGGCGCTCGTCGAAGACGCCGACCACCTTGGCGTTCGGGTGCGTGTGGAGCCCGCGGCCGATGGCACGCGCGCGGAGCCAGCTGCGCTTGAGGATGCCGGGCGTGTGGCGCGCCCCGGCTGCCAGCACGACGAGCGGCGCGCGGGCACGGAAGCGGCCGCGCCGCCGGCCGTCCTCGCCGATGAAGCGGCCGCGCACGCCGGTCGCGCGCGCGCCGCGAAAGAGCACGCGGTCGACGCGCGCGTGGGTCACGAGCGCGGCCCCGGCGGCGAGGGCGCGCGGGATCTCGGTCACGTGCATCGCTTGCTTAGCGCCGGTAGGACAGCCCAACGCACAATTGTTGAGCCCGACGCAGCGCCGCATGTTGCGCGGCGCCCGCGCCACCGGCCAGCCGAGGCGATGCGCCCCGTCCAGGAAGAGGCGGGTGTTGCCGCCGAAGGTGTCCTCGTGGTTCGGCTCGGTGTGCAGGATGCGCTCGGCCTCGGCGAAGTACGGCTCCATGGCGCGCGGTCCGGTCGCGTCGAGCCCGAGGCTCCGCTCCCAGTGGTCGAGCACCCGCTCGGGCGTGCGCCAGCTCATGCCCCCGTTGATGACGGTCGAGCCGCCGACGCATTTCCCCTCGGCGAAGATGATGCCGGGCTTGCCGAAGATCATCGTCGTGCCGGCGTCGCGGTAGAGGCGCTGGATCATCGTCGCGGGATCGGTCGAGAACGTCTCGGTGCGGTGCAGCCCGCCCTCCTCGAGGACCAGCACGTCGAGGCCGGCGTCGCGGAGGCGCGCGGCCGCCGTGGCGCCGCCCGCGCCGCTGCCGACGACGATCGCATCGGCGGCCAGCTCGCGGTCGCCGTCCAGCGCCGCGCCGACGGTGACGTTCGGGTACTCGATCCGGTGCTCGGGCGGGACCAGCCGCTCAGCCGGCATGCCCATGGAGGAGCTCCGCCCGCCGCCCGACGAGCGTCGCCGCGCGGCCGGCCCAGTCGACGTCGAGCGAGGCGAGGACGTCGGGATGCTGGTAGAAAGCGAGGAAGACGAGCGTGCGGAGGCCGAGGAAGAGCGCTCCCCGGGGGCCGGTCGCGTGCCCCCAGGCGGCCAGGTAACGCCGTCCCTCCTCGGGTGTCATCTGGCTGAAGCGGGACCAGCGGCGAGCGAAGAGCGGCGGACCATACTCGACCAGGTAGAGGCCGAGCGGGAGGCCGATGCGGAGGGGCCCCGGCAGGTAGGGCAGGAAGCGGGCGACATCGCGCAGCACGTCGTCGTCGATCGGCTGGTCGAACCCGTGGCCGCGGGGGCGGATGGCGGCGATGACGGCGCGAAGGATGCGGGCCTGCCCGCGTGAGAGGCGGTTCGGTTGGTGAGGTGCCACGGTTAGCCCAGCTCTTAGGACGGGCCGTGCGACGGTTGCAACCCGCTCCGCGCCACCGGTCAGCGACCGGTGCGCCGAGCGGGCGGGCGCCGCGGCCGGGGCGTGAGTTCGGCACGCGCCTGCGCCACGAGCCGCCGGAATCGCGGCACGAGCTTCGGCCATACTCGGCTGAGATACCGCCCGACGGTCGCAGGCGATGCCCCGGCCTTGAGCAGCTCCACGACGTCCGCGTCGTCCTGGCTGCGCCCCGTCTCGAGCTTCATGAGGATGAGGTGCGTCACCGGGATCACGGGAAGGTCTCGCCGCGCTCGCGTGCAGCGTGCCAGCGCGCGCTCATCGCCCTCGAACGCGGTGCCGAGGAGGTCCACGTCCACACCCGTCAGCTCGTCGCGCAACCTGGGACCGATCGGTGTCCGGCCGCCGCGGAAGCCGCGCGCGCGCAAGGCATTCACCGCCCGGGGCAGATCGCGGGCGTAGACCAGGAGGTCGACGTCCGTGGTGAACCGCTCGTAGCCGTGCTCGATCACGGCGAAGCCGCCAGCGACGGCAAACGGGATGTCGGCGTCCCGGAGGATGCGACCGACGCGCGCCAGCGTCTCGTCGACGGGTCCGACGGGGACCTCGCGCACCCAGGCGGCCTGCAGGAGCTCGCGATAGGTGCGCAGTGCCGTGGCTCGCATGAGGCGCCCAATCTACCCCCGTTGGCAACCTATACGAAGGGGAGCATCGAAGTGGTAAGGAGCCCCCGATGCGCCGCCTCGCCACCGCGCTTTTTCTCCTCGGCCTCCTGTTCCTCGGCCTGCGCTGCGGCCTCGGCGGCGGCCGGCGGCTCGAGGACCGCACGACGGCGCCCGAGCTGCCGGCCTCGGCGCTCGAGGTGGTCGCCGACCTCGACTACCCGCCCGGCAACATCGCCGTCTCGCGAGGCGGGCGGATCTTCCTGACGCTCCATCCCGACGGCGACCCGCCGCTCGAGCTCGCCGAGCTGGTGAACGGCCGGCCGGTGCCGTTCCCGAGCGCCGAGTTCCAGCGGGCGGAGAAGGGCACGCCGCACTTCCAGTCGTTGCTCTCGGTGCGCATCGACCCCCAGGGGCGCCTCTGGACGCTCGACTTCGCGCGCTACGCGCGCGGCCAGCCCCGCATCCTGGCCTTCGATCCCGAGTCGCGCCACCTCGTGCACCAGTACGACTTCCCGTCCGAGGTGGCGGGGTTCCTCTCGATGCTGAACGACTTCCAGGTCGACCCGCGCGACGGGAAGATCTACATCGCCGACGCGAGCCCGATCCGCCAGAAGCCCGCGCTGGTCGTGTACGACCCGGCCACGCGCTCGAGCCGCCGGCTGCTCGAAGGGGACGTGTCGGTCAGGCCGCAGGACCTCGTCACCCGGGCGCCGGGCCGCGACATGGTGCTCTTCGGGTTCTACACCCTGCGCATCGGGGTCGATTCGATCACGCTCGACGACCGGGGCGAGTGGCTCTACTACGGGCCGTTCAGCGGCGACCGGCTCTATCGCGTCGCGACGCGCGATCTGAACGACGCGTCGCTCTCGCCGGGCGCGCTGGCGGCGAAGGTCGAGGACTTCGCCGCGAAGACGATCAGCGACGGGCTGTCGATCGACCAGGCGGACGGCGTCTTCCTGAGCGACCCCGAGCACTCGGCGATCCTCCGCCTCGGGCCCGACCGCCGCCTCGTGACGCTCCTGAAGGACCCCCGCCTGCGCTGGCCCGACGGCTTCAGCTGGGGCCCGGACGGCTGGCTGTACGTCACCTGCAGCTCGCTCCAGCACGTGATCTTCAAGAGCGCGCGGCACATCCGCGAGCACGCGCCGTATCAGGTGTTCCGGTTCCGCCCGGGGACGGCGGGCGTGCCGGGGCACTGAGCCCTGTTGCACGGCGCCGCCGCACGAAAGTATGTTCGGCCGCTATGAGCACCGTGAGCATGAGCACCGTCTCCGTGCGCCCGTCCGTCGGCGCCCGCTTCCGCGACCTGGTGCGCGCCGAGCCGCCCGATCGCCGCGCGATCAGCGCCTTCCTCGACGGCCTCGCGCACGCCGAGCGGGTCGAGGCGATCCGCGCGCTCGGCGGAGCGAGGCTGCAGGCACGGCTTTACAGAGCCGTGGCCGATGCTCCGCATGTGACGCTGACGGACCTGGTGCCGCCCGACGCGCCACCGCTCCGCGAGGTCATCTTCGAGGGGAAGAACTCGCTCCCCGCCTTCACGCTCTTCCAGAAGCGCTTCTGCCGGCCGTCGACGGGGCGCGGCGAGCTCTGGGGCTACAACCACCAGGCGCTCGCCTGGCTCACCGGGCCCGGGTACTTCGTCGTCCACGACGACCGCGACGGCGCGGCGATCGACTACCGCGAGGTGCCGCCCGGCCGCCCACCGACCTGGCCCGAGGTCCGGCCGAACCACCGCGGCTTCTCCCGCTTCGTCTACCACGACATGGTCGACTACCTCCGGCGCGTCTCGGCCGACGTCTTCATCGGCCGCGCCCACCGCGGCGGCAAGCCGCGCGCCAACTACTTCCTCCTCTGCCGGGAGTCGTGATCGATGGACGCGAAGGCGGGCGCGCGGGAACGCCTCGAGGCCGCGCGCGACGAGCTGGTCGCGCTGAGCCATCGCATCCACGCGCATCCCGAGCTGGGCTTCGAGGAGGAACGGGCGTCGGGCTGGCTCGCCGAGATGCTCGACGCGGCGGGCTTCAAGGTGTCGCGCGGCATCTGCGAGCTGCCGACGGCGTTCGTCGCCGAGGCCGGATCGGGGCCGCTCTGCGTCGCGCTCTGCGCCGAGTACGACTGCCTGCCCGGGATCGGCCACGCGTGCGGTCACAACGTCATCGCGGCCATGGCGGCCGGCGCGGGGATCGCGGCGGCGCGCGTGGCCGACGACGTCGGCCTCACGGTCCGCGTCATCGGTACGCCGGCCGAGGAGGGTGGAGGCGGCAAGATCCTCCTCCTCGAGCGCGGCGCCTTCATGGGCGTGCACGCGGCGATGATGGTGCATCCGGCGCCGGTCGATGCGGTGGAGCCACCGGTCCTCGCCCTCACCCAGTTCTGCGTGCGCTACACGGGCAAGGAGGCGCACGCCTCTGCCTTTCCCGAGTTCGGGATCAACGCGGCCGACGCCCTCACCGTGGCGCAGACGGCGATCGGGCTCCTGCGCCAGCACATCCGCCAGACCGACCGCATCCACGGCATCGTCACGCGGGGCGGCGACATGCCGAACGTCGTGCCGGCGCATACCGAGGCGCACTACATCGTGCGGGCGCGGACGCTCGCCGACCTGGGCGAGGTCCGCGCCAAGGTCCTTCGCTGCTTCGAGGCCGGCGCGCTCGCGACCGGTGCGAGGCTCGCGGTCGCCGACGACCACGAGCCCTATACGGAGATGGAGCACGACCGGGAGATCGCCGCCCTCTACCGCCGGAACGCCGAGGCGCTCGGGCGCACCTTTCCCGATCTCGGCCTGTTCCTCGAGCGGGCCGCCGGGTCGACCGACATGGGCAACATCTCACTCGCCATCCCGAGCATCCACCCCTACATCGGCATCGACTCCCTCCCGGCGGTGAACCATCAGCCGGAGTTCGCGGCGCACTGCGCGACGGCCGCCGCCGACCGGGCGCTCGCCGACGGCGCCCTCGCCATGGCGTGGACCGCGGTCGACCTGGCGACGGACGGAGCGGTGCGCGGGAAGCTCGTCAGGCGGCTCGCCGCGCGCTAGAGACGGCGAGGATGCCCGAGCCGCCGCCCGAGAAGGAGTGCTGTCAACGCACCCGCGAGCGCTGGCTGGCGCGCATCGAGAAGTACTTCACGTCCTTCCCCGTGATCAAGGACGTGCCGTGCGACGAGTGCCGCGAGATCATCGAGATCCGCGTCTACGAGCACCCGGCGGCGTGACGGCGGACTAGCACCTATGCCTCGGCTGCCTGCGGCACGACCCCGACCAGCCCCGGCGCCCGCACGAGCGCCGCCGCGCCCGCCGCCGCGACCACGAGGCCTCCCGAGGCGAGCGCCGCGGGCACGCCGATCCAGTCGCCGAGGGCGCCGAGCAGGAGGCTGCCGATCGTGATGAAGCCGAAGAGGATGACCGTCATCATGCTCATCACCCGGCCCCGCATGCGGTCGTCGACGGCCATCTGGATCGCCGTGTTGAGCGACGCGACGCACGTCACCTGGAGCACGCCCATGACGAAGAAGAGGAGCCCCACGCCTTGGACCGTCCGCACGACGGTCAGCGCCGCGAGGACGCCGCCGAAGCCGACGGCGCTCGCCGCGGCAACGAGGCCCTTGCGGGGCAGGTCGCCGAAGGCCGAGAGCGCGAGCCCGCCGAGCACGGCGCCGGCGCCGACGGCCGCCATCAGGTAGCCGAGGCCCGTGGCGTCGAGGCCGAGCGCGTCGCGCGCGAGCGCGGGCATGAGCACGATGTAGGGAAAGCCGAAGACGCTGACCGCCGCCGCCAGCGCGAGCGCCGGCCAGATGACGGGATGGCTGCGCGCGTAGCCGAGACCTTCGCGCAGCGCATGCGCCATGGGTGGACGTGTGGCCACGGGGCGATGGGGGAGGCGGATCTGCGCCAGCGCCACGGCGAGGACGACGAAGCCGCAGGCGTTGAGCGCGAAGCAGCCGGCCGGCCCGACTGCACCATAGACTATCCCCGCGACGGCGGGTCCCACGACGCGCGCCAGGTTGAACTGGACCGAGTTGAGCGAGATCGCGTTCAGGAGGTCTGCCGGCTCGACCAGGCTCGGGATCACGGCCTGCATGACGGGGGCGTAGAGCGCGCTCGCCGTCCCGGCGACCATGGCGATCGCGACCACGTGCCAGACGGCGATGCGTCCGCTCGCGGTGAGGAGCGCCAGCGCGAGCGCCGCCGATGCGAGCACCACCTGTGCCCCGAGCATGATCGTGCGGCGGCTCGCCCGGTCGGCGACGGCGCCGCCCAAGAGGCCGAGCGCCAGCATCGGCAGGTTGCCGCAGAAGCTGATCGTGCCGAGCAGCGAGGCGCGGCGGGTGAGGTCGTAGACCAGCCAGCCGAGCGCGACCGTCTGCATCCAGAAGCCGACGTTCGAGACGAACGAGCCAGACCAGAAGAGCCGGTAGCTGCGAGAGCGGAGTGCGCGGAGCACCGCTCGTGCGTAGCCGGAGGCCGCCCCAGAATCAAATCAGCCGGCTCGTCGATCGTGGGGGGCTGGCGCTCAGCGCGCGAACGAGTGCGTCTCCTGCTGGAGCCGCTTGAGCTCGGCCTTGAGGGTCTTCGTGCCGCGCTGCAGGAGGCGGCCGCGCCGGCGCAGGTCGGCGTAGAAGATCCGGGCGAGCGGCGAGCGGTCGCCGCCGGGTACCGTCCGGATAAGGAGCCGGAGGTCGCGGTCCATCCGCCGCAGGAGGCCGGAGGCTATCCGCGCCCGTTCCTGCGCGGGGGTTTCCGTGGGGCTCGCCGGATGCGCTCCTTCGCCGGACGTCTCGCCCGGCTTCCCCGCCAGCACGCGTGCCGTCGCGTCGAAGTCCGCTTCGACGGCACTGAGCCGTGCGAGGAGCAGGTCCCTCGTCTTCTGCGCCATGCCCGCCCCATCGGGGTACTGGGCGACGTCCGCCGAGAGGCCACGGACGAGGCCTTGCAGCGCGAGGGCCCAGCGGAAGGCCTCGCCGACGGGGGCGCAGGTGGTCTCGCTCGGGACCGGCTCGTGCGCGCAACGGCCGCCGAAGCACAGGTCGTCGCTGCACGGGTCGCCGTCCTCGGCGCACTCCTCGCCGTCGACGCGGCCGGGACCGGCGCTGCAGCCGGCGGCGTCGTGGCCCACCCGCGCCGGCGCGCAGATCGCCGCCGTGCAGTCGTCGGCCGGGACGCAGCGGCTGTCGATGGGGACATGCAGGCAGCGGCCCCCGGTGCAGAGGTCGTCCGTGCACGAGAAGCCGTCGTCGGTGCAGGACTCTCCTTCGTTGACCGGCGCCTCGACGCAGCCCCTGCGGTCCGCGCTCGGGTCACCGGGCCGGCACGTGCCGAACGCGCAGGTTCCGGTGTCGCAGCGCGCGTCGACGGGCACGTGCTGGCAGGCGCCCTGCGCGCACGCGTCGTCGGTGCAGGAGAGCCCGTCGTCGCAGCCGATCGCCGTGCCCGCGCAGCGCCCGGCCACGCAGCGGTCGCCGGCGGTGCACGCGTCGCCGTCGTTGCAGGTGCGGCCGTCTGCGCTCGACGGGTTCGAGCAAGTGCCCGTCGCCGGGTCGCAGGTGCCCGCGTCGTGGCACTGATCGGACGGCGTGCAGGCGACCGCCGTCCCGTTGCAGGCGCCGGCCTGGCATCGGTCGCTGGTCGTGCACGGGTTGGCATCATCGCAGGTGATGCCGTCCGGCCTGGCTGGATTCGAGCACGCGCCCGTGGCGGAGTCGCAGGTGCCGGGGGCGTGGCACTGATCGAGGGCCTTGCAGACGACGGGATCCGTGCCCGTGCACCTCCCCGCCTGGCAGGTGTCGGTCCGCGTGCAGGCGCTGTGATCGTCGCATGCCGTGCCGTCGGGTCTGGCCGGGCTGGAGCAGGTGCCGGTCGTGGGGTTGCAGGTGCCTGCGTCGTGGCACTGGTCCGGCGCGCTGCAGACGACCGGGGTCGCGCCGGTGCACGTGCCGGCCTGGCAGGTGTCGCTGCGGGTGCAGGCATTGCCGTCGTCGCAGCTCGTGCCATCGGACTTGGCGGGGTTGGAGCACGCGCCGGTTGTCGGGTTGCAGGTCCCCGCGTCGTGGCACTGGTCCGGCGCGGTGCAGACGACGGGGCTCGCGCCGGTGCACGCGCCGGCCTGGCAGGTGTCGCTGCGGGTGCACGCGCTGCCGTCGTCGCACGTGGTGCCGTTGGGCTTCGCGGGGTTGGAGCAGGCGCCGCTGGCCGGGTTGCAGGTGCCCGCGTCGTGGCACTGGTCCGGCGCGGTGCAGAGGACGGGGTTCGCGCCGCTGCACGCGCCGGCCTGGCAGGTGTCGCTGCGGGTGCACGCGTTGCCGTCGTCGCACGTGCTGCCGTCGGGCTTGGCAGGATTGGAGCAGGCGCCGGTGGCGGGGTTGCAGGTGCCCGCGTCGTGGCACTGGTCCTGGGCGGCGCAGACGACGGGGTTCGTGCCCGTACACGTCCCGGCCTGGCAGGTGTCGCTGCGGGTGCACGCGTTGGCGTCGTCGCAGGCCGTGCCGTTGGGCTTCGCCGGATTGGAGCAGGTGCCGGTTGCCGGGTTGCAGGTCCCGGCGTCGTGGCACTGATCCTGGGCGGTGCAGCCGACGGGCGCGCCGGCGCTGCAGGTGCCGCCCGCGCAGGTGTCACCGGTCGTGCACGCGTTGCCGTCGTCACAGGTCGTGCCGTCGGGCTTGGCGGGATTGGAGCAGACGCCGGTCGCAGGGTTGCACTTGCCGGCGTCGTGGCACTGGTCCGGCGGCGCGCACAGGACCGGCGTGCCGGGGGCGCACGTGCCGCTCTCGCAGGCATCACCGGTCGTGCACGCATCGCCGTCGTCACATGAGGTGCCCTTCGCCTTGGCGGGATTCGAGCACGTGCCGGTCGCCGGGTTGCAGGTGCCCGCGTCGTGGCACTGGTCCTCGGCGGTGCAGACGACGGGGCTCGCGCCGGTGCACGCGCCGGCCTGGCAGGTGTCGCTGCGGGTGCAGGCGTCAACGTCGTCGCAGGTCGTGCCGTCGGGCTTGGCGGGGTTGGAGCAGGCGCCGGTCGCGGGGTTGCACTTACCGGCGTCGTGGCACTGGTCCGGCGGCGCGCACACGACCGGCGTGCCGGGGGCGCACGTGCCGCCCTCGCAGGCATCACTGATCGTGCACGCATCGCCATCGTCACACGCGCTGCCGTTCGGCCTGGGGGGATTCGAGCACTTGCCGGTCGCCGGGTCGCAGGTGCCCGCGTCGTGGCACTGGTCCTGCGCGGTGCAGACGACGGGGTTCGCCCCGGTGCAGGTCCCGGCCTGGCAGGTGTCGCTGCGGGTGCACGCGTTGTCGTCGTCGCAGCCGGCCGTGTTCGGCGCGTGGACGCAGCCGGTCACGGCGGTGCAGGAATCGTCCGTGCACGGGTTGCCGTCGTCGCAGTTCGGCGGTGGACCACCGACGCATCTCCCGCCCGCGCACGTGTCGCCCGTGGTGCAAGCGTTCCCGTCGTCACATCGGGCCGCGTTCGGGCTGTTCACACAGCCCGTCGTCGGGTTACAGACGTCGTCGGTGCAGGCGTTCCCGTCGTCGCAACTGGGCGCTAGTCCGCCGACGCACCGCCCACCCGTGCAGGTGTCCGCCGTCGTGCACGCGTTCCCGTCGTCGCAGGGAGCCGTGTTCGGCCTGTTGACGCAGTCGCTCGCCGGGTCGCAGGAGTCGTCGGTGCACGGGTTGCCGTCATCGCAGCTGCGCGCGGCACCCGTGCAGACCCCATCCGAACACATGTCCCCCGTCGTACAGGCATTCCCGTCGTCGCAGGGAGCGGTGTTCGGCGTGCTCACGCAGCCGGTCGCCGGGTCGCAGGAGTCGTCGGTACACGGGTTGCCGTCATCGCAGCTGAGCGGCGCACCCGCGCAGACCCCATCCGAGCACATGTCCCCCGTCGTACAGGCATTCCCGTCGTCGCACATGGTGCCGGAGGGCAAGGCAGTCCCGGCGACGCAGGTGCCCGATGACAGGTCACAGCTCTCGACACCGGTGCAGGCGTCGCCGTCGTCGCACTCGGCGTCGTTGCTGCAGCCGTAGCTGGCGGCTCCGGCGCCCGCGACGAGCGCCCATGTGACGGCGAGCGTGAGCGCGAGGCGCGGCAAACCCACCCTCCCTGTATAGCGGGTGCGAGTTCGACAACCAAGCTAAATTCCCTGCTATGCGAGGGCGCACAGCGGACGCGCAGGCGTTGCAAGCCAGGGGCCACCACGCTACCCTGACGCTTCCGCGAGCGTCTCATGTCATCGGTCGCCGTCGCCACCCTTGGACGCGAGACCCCTCGCGGCCCCGACCCGTATCGTCGGACGCTCGCGCAGCTTTCCACCGCCGGCGCGGCGGTGACATCCCGGGGCGCCGGCCTCGACCCGTTGCTGGTGCTCGCCGTGGTGGCGCTCGTGACCGGCGCGACGGCCATCCTCCGCCATGGGCGGGTCGCGGTGGACGCCCGTCACGTCGCCGCGCCGGCGCTGCCCCAGCTCCCGCCGGTTGTCGGCCGCCCGGCGCTGGCGACCGTCAGCCCCCCTCGGCGGGCCGTGCGGCTGCGCGTCGGTGAGACGCGCGAGTTCGCGGTCGACGCGGCGGGCGACGAGCTGCACTATCGCTGGACGGTCGACGAGGAGCCTGCAGGCAGCGGTGCGGCGTGGACGTACGCGCCGGGACCCGAGCAGATCGGCCGCCGGCGCGTGGCGGTGGCGGTGATGGGGCCGGGCGGCGCGATCCGCCAGAGCTGGACGGTACGGGTCCGGCCTCCCGAGCCGCCGCGCATCGCCGGCGCGTTCCCGGCCAAGGCGAGGGTCGAGTCCGTCGCCGGTGACGAGATCCGGCTCGGGCTCACGGCGAAGGCGGCCACCCCGCGCGAGCGGCTCCGGCTCACCTGGACCGTCGACGGCAGGCCCGCGGGCAAGCAGGAGAGCCTCACGCTGCGCCCGAACGAGCCGGGGACGATCGTCGTCCGCGCCGTGGTGGCGAGCAACCTGGGCGCCGCGGCCAGCCGCGAGTGGCGGATCAACGTCGTGCCGGCGTCCATCCCCGCCCCCGCCGCCGCCCCGGCGGCCGCGCCGCCTGCGGGGGCGAGTCCCCCGAAGCCCGTGGCATCGACGCCCGAGCACGAGCCGCTGGCGAGCGTGGCGCCTGCGCCGCCGGGCCCCGACGAGCAAGGGGTCCGGAGCTTCCTCGAGCGCTACGCCGCCGCCTGGCGCGCGCACGACGTCGACACGCTCCGCCGCCTCGGCCAGGTGACGACCGACGAGCAGGCGCGCACGCTGCGCGAGTACTTCGCGAAGGTCCAGGACCTCGACGTCGAGGTCCATCTGGTCGAGGTCCGCGCCGACGGCGAGCGCACGGTCGTGCGCTTCACGCGCCGCGACCGCTTCCGGGACCCGCTCGGGCGCGTCATCTCGAAGGAGTCGCCGCCCATCGAGCGCACTCTCGTGACCACGCCGGAGGGTTTCAGGTTCGCGAACGCCGGGGGCTGACCCTTCAAGGGCTCGACGGTCGCGCTACTCGGTCACGCCGCGAAGGGGTAGGCGTAGCTCCGGTAGTAGCCGCAGGCGGGGTCGACGCCGTTCAGCACCACGCCGATCACGCGGGCGTGCACGGCCCTCAGACGCGCGAGCGCCCGGCGGACGACCGGCCGCTCCGTCCGATGCCCGCGCACCACCAGGACCGCCGCCTCGGCCGCCGCGGCGAGCAGCGCCGCGTCGGCGGCGGCGAGCACTGCCGGCCCGTCGATGACGACGGTGTCGTAACGCTTGGCGAGCGAGCGGAGGAGATCGTGCCAGCGCGGCGAGCCGAGGACGTCGGCAGGGTCCCCCGCTGGCGTCCCGGCCGCCAGCACGTGCAGCGCGCCGGCGGCGGCAGCCGCCGTCGGGCCGCCGGTCGTCGGGTCGATGCCCCGGATGGCGGCGGCGAGGCTCGCCCTGCCGCTCACGACATCGGTGAGCCCCGGGGCCGGCGGCAGACCCAGCGCCCGGTGAACGGCCGCCCCGCGCAGCGCCGCATCGACGAGGATCACCCGGCAGTCGAGCGCTGCGAGCGAGATGGCGAGGTTCACGGCCGTCGCGGTCTTCCCCTCGCCGGGCTCGCTGCTGGTGACGACGACCGAGCGCGGCGGCCGCTCGGGATCGAGGAACCCGAGCCCCGTGCGCACCCCGCGGTAGGCCTCGGCGGCGATCGACGGATCGGAAGGCCCGTCGGCGCCGGGGACGAGGGTGAAGTCGGGAACGACGCCGAGCGGCGGGAGACCGAGCCCGCGCCTGACGTCGTCGGGGGTCTCGAGACGCGCGTGCAGCGCCTCCACCCGGAGTGCCGCGAGCGCGCCGAGCCCGAGGCCGGCGAGGAGGGACAGCCCGAGATCGTAGAGGACGCGTGGCTCCGAAGGACGCGCCGGCAGCGGAGCCGGGTCGAGCAGCAGCGCGCTCGAGAGCTCCATGCCCCTCAGCAGGTCCGCCTCCTGCTTCCTGGCGCGCAGCGCCTCGTACAGCGCGCGGCCGTGGGCCGCGCCCTGATCGAGCTCGATCGCGTCGCGCGTGAGCTCGTCGAGGGCACGGAGCGAGGTCTCCGTGCGGGCGAGATCGCTGCGCAGGCTCGCTTCCGTGCCCCGGGCGACGATCAGCCGGGAGTCGATCGCGCCGGTGGCGCGGGCCATCTCGCGCTCCAGGCGCGCCCGCATGCCGCGGAGCTGCGCCGAGATGTCGTGGAACTCGGGACTGGCGGCGAGGAAGCTCTTGCGCAGCTCGGCGTGGCGCGTCTCGAGCCGGTTGGCCTCGGCCCTGAGCGCCTGAATGCGGGGGTTGGAAGCGACGGCCGGGAGCCCGTCGTAGCTGCGGCTGCGGGCGAGGCGGTGCTCGCTCTCGGCGGCGATCCGGTCGGCCTCGGCCTCGCCTAGCCGGCGCCCGAGCTCGGTCAGGCGAGTGGCGAGCGTTTGCTGCCTTCCATCGAGGGCGATGGTGGGATGCTCGCCGCGAAGCTCCGCCAGCGCGCCCTCGGCGGCGAGGAGCTCGCCGCGCACGCGGTCGATCTCCTCCTCGAGGAAGGTGGCCGGCTCGCCGGTCAGCTGGGAGCGGAGTCCCAGGCGGCGCCGGACGTACTGCGCGGCATGGGCGCTCGCCACCTGCCGCGCGAGCGCCGGGCTCGGGCTCGTGAAGCTCACCTCGATGGTGCGGGCGTCCGCCGTCGCCGCCACCTCGAGCCAGGATCGGTACTTGGCGATCAGCGCGCCCGGCACGTCGAGCAGGAGCCGCTCGTCGGCATCCGCGTCCTCCTGCGAATCGCGCGCCGGCCGGATCGCCTTCCCGAGCCTCTTGAGGGCGCGCGTCGCCGGCCCGAGCCAGCCGACCCGCCGCCGGGCGTTGACGAAGTCCGGGTCGCGGTCGAGCCCGAGCTGGCGGATGACCTCGGCGACGAGGATGCGGCTCCCGAGGAGTCCCACCTCCTCGGAAACCTCGACACCCTGGCTCGTCTGAACGGCCTTCGGGGTCAGGGGCTCGACGTGCAGGCGGGCGGTCGCCGTGTAGCGCGACGGCACGACGACGCAGGCGAGGCTCGCCAGCACGACGGCGCCGGCCGCGCCTCCCGCCACCGTGCGCCAGCGCCGCGCGAGGACCTCGGCGTGCGGGCGGAGCCGCGCCGCGACCGGCTCGACCGCCCCGGAAAGAAAGGAGAGCGCCGCCGTCCACCGCCCCATGCCCACCGGACCCAGCTTGCCACGGCGGGGGTGGAGTGACGAGCGGGGCGCTACGCCAGGAACGGCAAGGTGGCGAACGGGGCGCCCGGCAGCAACGACACGTGCGCCCCGGGACTCGCGAGCCACTTGTCGATGATCGTCGCATACATCCTCCGCGGCGTCCCCGTAGCACAGGGCCGTGATGCGGGGAATGCAGAAAATGAGCGCCTCAGAGCTCGGCGGCCAGGTGCTCCGCGAGGCGTGTCGCGAGCGCCATGATGGTGATCTGCGGGTTCACCTTGCACGAGGAGGGGAAGAGGCTGGCGTCCGCGATCCAGAGCCGCGGCGTGCCGTGCACGCGACCGACGGAATCGGTCACCGCCGCGCGCGGGTCTTCGCCCATGCGCGCGGTGCCCTGCGGGTGGAAGGCCATCATCTCGAAGTCGACGGCGGGCAGCGTGGCGTGCTGGATCGCCCGGGCTTCATCGATGGTGCGCAGCACGGAGCGAGAATGGATGCCCGAATAGACCTCGCGCGCCCCGGCCGCGAAGAAGATCTCGGCGGTGAGGCCGATGGCCCGGGCGAGCTTGCGGGCGTCGGCCGGCCCGAGCTGGTAGGTGACGCGCGGCCAGCGCCCGCGCCCGGCGCGCACCCGGCCCGCCGACTCGTCCGAGATGAGCGCGCCGAAGGACCCCAGGCGCGCGAAGCGCGCCATGCGTTGCTTGTGCGCCGCGCCGACGCCGGGCAGCACCGGCGCCTCGAGCGCAGGGGGCACGAACTGGCCCTGGATGAAGATGCCCTCGCGCGTGAAGTGGTGCACGTTGTAGGCCTGCGGCACCTCTTCCCAGCCGCGCACCTCCTCGTCGAACAGCGCGCCGACGCGGGTGGCCGGATGGATGTGCAGGTTGTGGCCGCGCTGACCCGACGGGTCCGGGACCCCGCTCCGCTCGAGGAGCGCAGGCGTCAGGAGCGCGCCGCACGCCACCACCACGTGCCGCGCGAGCGCGCGGAGCTCGCGCGCCGTCTCCCGCTCCGACGCGTCGACGAACCGCCCGATGACGCCGATCGCCGGGCCGCCGGAGAGCAGGATCCGGTCGACGCGGCAGCGCGTGTAGAGGCGCGCGCCGGCCGCCTGCGCGCGCGGTACGTACGAGACGTGCATCGCCTGCTTGGCGTCCTGCGGGCAGCCGATCGCGCACACGCCCGTGCCGAGACAGCCGCGCTCGTTGCGCGGGATGCGCGCGCCGTCGTAGCCGAGCGCCGCGGCACCGCGCTCGAAGAGACGGCTGTTCCGCCCGTAGGTCTCGTCGGGCACCGGCCTGACGCCGAGCTCCGCCTCGACGCGCTCGAAGTAGGGACGGAGGTCGGGCTCGCGCGCGCCCGCGACGCCGTGGCGCTCGGCCCACTCGTCGAGCACGTAGTCGGGCGCGCGGTAGCACGTGCCCGAGTTGATGGTCGTGGTGCCCCCCACGCAGCGGCCGAGCGGGATCGGGATGGGCGGGCGCCCGAGGGCGCCGGTGAGGCCGCGGTTGCGGTAGAGGAGGTCGATCATCTCGCGCGGGTTGGCGGTGAAGTCCTTGCCGGTGAAGAAGCCGCCTTCCTCCACGACCACGACGTCCCGGCCACGCGCCGCGAGCTCGCGCGCCACGACCGCGCCGCCGGCGCCCGAGCCGACCACCACGACGTCGGCCTTCTCGTGGACGTCCTCGGCCACCGTGGCGCCGTCGACGAACGGCGTCATGCGCCGAGACGGGCGGCGTGCGCGGCGGCGTTCGGACCGGCGAGGAGCTTGCGGCGCAGGTGCCCGTCGTCGTAGCTGATCCCGGGCCAGGTCTCCGGACGCTCGTAGAAGTGGAGGAGGCCGAGGAGCTTCACGCTGGCGACGAGCTGGCGCCGGAGGCCGAGGCGGGAGGTCTCCCACGCGGCGAGCGCACGCTCGCGGGCAGCGGGGTCGAGCCGCGAGAAGGGCCGGGTTCGCTCGAAGACGGCCGTGCCGTATTCGATCGCGCGCAGCAGGACGCGAAGACCGGCCGGCCCGAGCGGGTGCAGGCGGGCGAAGTAGCGGGCGAGCGTCTCGTCGAGGTTGGTGTCCGCGGCACCGATCGGGAAGGCGCCGCCGCGCGGGACGAGCGTGTCGAGGATCGCCTTCAGGAGCTCGCGGTCGCGGGCCGCGCCCGTCTCGCCGGTCGCCCAGACGAGCCCGTAGGCACCGAGCGCGGTGAGCGCGAGCGTGCCGTCGACGAGGGCGTTGGCCAGGTAGATGAAGGCCGGGCTCGAGGCGACGAAGTAGCCGGCGCAGGTGAGTGAGGAGGTGGCCTTGCCGGCGGCGAGGATCGGCATGAGGTGCGCCCGGCCGCGCGGGTCGCGGGCGATCGCCGCGGCGAGGAGGGTGACGAGCATCATGTAGGCGACGGCGAGCGAGAGCCAGAAGCGGAGCGGGGAGGCGGGCGCCGGCGGGAAGCCGAGGGGCCGGCCCGCGGCGTTCAGCGTGCCGACCGTCGCGTTGGGGAAGCAGAAGAAGAGGAGGCCGGTCACCGCGAAGGCCGCGGCGAGGGTGGTGAAGAGGAGACGGAGCAGGCGATCGAGCGCGGGCATCGGAGCCGCCCGCGTCGATAGAGCACCCGGCGGCCGTGGAGGTCAACGGCAGGGATGAGCGCGGCGCCGGAGGTCGCCGCGCGGGGCACCTCGCCGCCTACCGGCAGGCCGGCGGCACGTTGCCGCCGGTGTTACGGCTGCCCGAGACGCAATCGAGAATGTTCACGAGCCCATCCCCGTTACCACTGATCGCGTTCGTGTCGACCAGGTTGCGGTTCGAGGCTCGGAGCTGAACGCCACCATCACCGTTCGCCTCGGCCGTGTTCCCGGCCAGCTTGTTCCGATCGGACTGGGCGACCTCGATGCCATCGTCGGCGTTGCCCGCCAGCAAGTTCCCGGTGACCGTGTTGCTGGTGCTCTGCGTTTCGACGCGGATCCCGTCCTTGCCGTTTCCGATGATCGTGTTCCCGTTGATCTGGTTCTTGGTCGACGGCTTGGACAGCCTCTGGACCAGCACGCCGTCCTGGAGGTTCTCCTTCACCAGGTTCGCCTGGACGATGGTGGAGGAGGCGCCGTGCAGCTCGATGCCGTCGAAGTTGCGCGCCACGCAGTTGCAGAAGGCCGTGCCCTTCGACGCGTCCTTGAATTCGATGCCGTCACTGGGCGCATCGACGACGTTCAGGAACATGATGCGGATGTTCGTCGACATCATGACATTGATGGCGTCGTCGGTGGGCGAGCTGACGGTGGAGGTCAGGTCGCCGGGACGCAGGCCTTCGGCCGGACACCCGCTGCGAGTGTCGGCGGGGGCGATGCCGCGGAGGGTGAGATCTGATCGTCCCAGGATCAAGATCGGCCCCGCGCAGCGCCCCGTGACCGTGATCGTGGCACCCTTCGGCGCGCTGTCGACTGCCTTCTGCAGGTCGTCGAAGACTCGGGCCGGGGCCTTGCGCGCCGTGACGGTCACCGCGCAAGGCTCGAGGGTCGCGCTGCCGCAGTCGTTGCACGCGTCCTCAGGCGCTACTGCGTCCGCCGGGCAGTCGTCGTGGACGCCGTCGCAGCGCTCGGCCACGTCGCACGGGCCGGCGGCGGGCCGGCACTCGGCGGTGCGCTTGGCGTCGGCGGGGCAGTCGGCGGCCGTGCCCGTGCAGACGTCGTCCACGTCGCACAGGCCGGCCGCGGGGCGGCACACGGTGGTCGCCGGCTTGAAGTCGTCGGCGGGGCAGTCGTCGTGCACGCCGTCGCAGCGCTCGGCCACGTCGCAGGGGCCGGCGGCGGGCCGGCACTCGGCGGTGCGCTTGGCGTCGGCGGGGCAGTCGGCGGCCGTGCCCGTGCAGACGTCGTCCACGTCGCACAGGCCGGCCGCGGGGCGGCACACGGTGGTCGCCGGCTTGAAGTCGTCGGCGGGGCAGTCGTCGTGGACGCCGTCGCAGCGCTCGGCCACGTCACACGTGCCGGCGGCGAGCCGGCACACGGCCGTGCGCTTGGCGTCGGCGGGGCAGTCAGCGGCCGTGCCCGTGCAGAAGTCGTCCACGTCGCACACGCCGGCCGCCGGGCGGCACACGGTGGTCATGGGCTTGAAGTTGTCCGCCGGACAGTCGTCGTGGAGGCCGTCGCAGCGCTCGGCGACGTCGCAGATGCCGGCCGCGGGACGGCACACGGCCGTGCGCTTGGCATCGGCGGGGCAGTCCGCGGCCGTGCCCGTGCAGAAGTCGTCCGCGTCGCACACGCCCGCCGCGGGGCGGCACAGGGTGGTTGCCGGCTTGAAGTCGTCGGCGGGGCAGTCGGCGGCCGCGCCCGTGCAGAAGTCGTCTGCGTCGCACACGTTCGCCGCCGGGCGGCACAGGGAGCTGGCGGGCTTGAAGTCATCGGCAGGACAGTCGTCGTGTACGCCATCGCAGCGCTCGGCGTCGTCGCAGGGACCGGCGGCGGGCCGGCACTCGGCCGTGCGCTTGGCGTCGGCAGGGCAGTCGGCGGCGGTGCCCGTGCAGAAGTCGTCCACGTCGCACACGCCGGCCGCGGGGCGGCACACGGTGGTCGCGGGCTTGAAGTCGTCGGCGGGGCAGTCGTCATGGACGCCATCGCAGCGTTCGGCGTCGTCGCAGGGACCGGCGGCGGGCCGGCACTCGGCCGTGCGCTTGGCGTTGGCAGGGCAGTCGGCGGCCGTGCCCGTGCAGAAGTCGTCCGCGTCGCACACGCCGGCCGCGGGGCGGCACAGGGTGGTCGCGGGCTTGAAGTCGTCGGCGGGACAGTCGTCGTGGACGCCGTCGCAGCGCTCGGCGTCGTCGCAGGGACCGGCGGCGGGCCGGCACTCGGCCGTGCGTTTGGCGTCGGCGGGGCAGTCCGCGGCCGTGCCGGTGCAGAAGTCGTCCGCGTCGCACACCCCGGCCGCCGGGCGGCAGAGGGTGGTGGCCGGCTTGAAGTCGTCGGCGGGGCAGTCCGTGGCGGTGCCCGTGCAGAAGTCGTCCACGTCGCACACGCCCGCCGCCGGCCGGCAGAGGGTAGTGTTGGGGGCGAAGGCGTCCGCCGGACAGTCGTCGTGGACGCCGTCGCAGCGCTCGGCCACGTCGCACACGCCCGCCACGGGCCGGCACACCGCCGTGCTCTTCTGATCCGTGGGGCAGAGGTTGGACTGGCCGTCGCACACCTCGGCCAGATCGCAGTCGCCGCCGGCGGCGCGGCACGAGATGCCCCGTGGCGCAGGCGGGAAGGTGCAGAAGCCGTTGGTGCAGGTGTCGGTGGTGCAGGGGTTGTCGTCGCTGCACTCGGCCGCGGTGGTGCACTGCTTGGTGACGATGCAGTCGGACGGATCCGAGTTCGGCTGCTGCGACGGGTACGAGCAGGCATCGAGGAGATTCGCAATCCCCGCGCCGCCGAAGTCGCTGAGGTCGATGGAGCACGTGGCCACCGTGTCGGGTCCGCCGTCGAAGGGATTCGAATTGCTCACCACCGCGGCAGTGCACGTCGAACCGCCGGCTGGCAGCTGCACCGCATTGGTGCAGCGGTCGGGTCGGTCGTCCGCGCAGCTGAATCTACGAATCGAATCCAAGGCTGCCGGGTTGCCCTTCACCGTGACGCAGAGCGCGAAGTTAGCGTTCCCGTCCATGTCGGTGTCGAAGAGGGCGCAGGCATCCCCGCTGTTGTTGCCCCCGAAGGCGACGTCATCCCAGTTCCAGCTCACCACGAAGTCGAAGGGTGCGGCGGTGACGGAGTCTGTGCAGAACCCGGTCAGGTCCTTCTGGCCAGGCTCGTCCATCGCACCCTGGAGGTCGGGTGTGCACCGGACGGCCGCAGAGGACGTGGTCGGACTCCCTGCCGCTCCCACGAGCATCGCCACGGCTGCGCACCACGTGCCGAGCGCGGTCAGCGAGGACGATCGTGAAATGGAAGACAGGCGGCGATGGAGCTTTCGGAAGGTCGTCCGGCCGGCAATGGTGAACATGTCTACCCCCTTCGCGTCCCGGGCTGTTCGTGGGGCCACGGCGCGGTACCCGGAGCGTTCGAGGACCGAATCCGTCGGCTGGACGGCGTGGTGCTCGCCCGTCGCACGGTTCGCCGGCCGCGGGGCGCGAGCGGCGAGCCGGCGGAGGACGGTGCGAACGCGTCGCCGGACGTCTGTGTCATGGGCCACGGCACGAGCCCAAGTGACGAGCAAAGGCCGCGCCACAGGGATCTCCTTGCTCTATGGCGACGCGCGACGAGAAAGTTGCAAGGTATGCTGTCCATGCAACGTCTTGGTGCGGAGTGCTGTGCGGTCATCCGTCCGCTCTGCTGGAGCAGCGGATGTGCGGCCGGGTTCGAGCACGGGTGCTCCGCCAAGCGGACTTCGGCGCGCGTGGAGCCGAGCCCTGGACGCTCGCCACGCGCCTCCCCCTCGCCGCCACGCCCGGGCGCCGGGACCTCAGCGCCGCGTGCGGTCGCGTCCCGGTGCTCGGTCGCCCGGCGACGTCACCTCACCGCGAATATTTCTTCCGGAGCTCGTTCGCCTTCGCGATGCCGGCGTCGGTCAGGTACACGGACTTCGCGCCCTACCCCAGGCGCGGCTTCATCCGCCACCGCACGCCCGCGAGCACGACCGCGAAGAGCACCGTCAGTGCCAGCATCGGCACCACCACCTCGCCCATCCCGGCACCGCGCTCGATGATCCGCCGCGACGCGATCTGATACCAGCGCAGCGGAAACGCGGCACCGATCTCGCGCACGCCGTGCGGCATGAACTGGTAGGGGTACATCACTCCCGAGAGGACGAACGACGGCATGATGAAGAAGACGGAGATGAAGACCGCCTGCGCCGAGGTGCGCGCCAGCGCCGACACGAACACGCCGATGCCGAGCGAGGCGAGCACGTAAGGGAGGGTCACGACGAGCAAGGCGAGCCAGCTCCCGTGCGGCCAGAGGCCGAAGACGGCGCCGGCGGCGATGGTGGCCATCAGCATGAGGGCGTAGGCCACGCCGACGTACGGGACGAGCTTGCCGAGGACGATCTCGATCGCCGTGGTCGGCAGCGCGAGCATCTGCTCGTAGGTGCCGGTCTCCCGCTCGCCCACCAGGCCGAGGCTCATCGCCGACAGGCAGAGGTTCGTCAGCAGCATGCCGCCGAGGGCGGCGAGGAAGAAGGCGCGATCCTGGAGCGTCGGGTTGAACCAGAACCGCTGCCGGGTCTCGATGGGGCCGGGCTGGGGGACGGGCATGTCCGCGTCGGGCGGGTCCCGGGGCGCGGCGCGGGTCTCGAACGCCGTGGCCACCTGGCCGATGTAGACGCCGACGCGCGCCGCGGAGAGCGGGTCGCTGCCGTCGAGCAGCAGCTGCACCGCGGGCCGGCCGCGCTCGACGTCGCGGCGGAAGCTCTTGGGGATGGCGAGGAAGACGAGCGCCTTCTCCTCGCGCAGGAGTTTCCGGCCCTCGGCGTATCCCACGACGGGGCGTGGCGGGAGGAAGTAGCCGGTCGCCATGACCTCCTGGACGAAGCGGCGCGAGGTCGGGCTCTGGCTCCAGTCGAGGACGGCCCAGGGGACGTTGGCGGGCTTGTTCGAGAGCGCGAAGCCGAAGAGGACGAGCATCACGACGGGCTGGATCAGCACGACGCCGATGAACGCCTTGTCGTGGCGCATGACCTGGGTCTCCTTCCAGGCGACGGCCGCGACGTTGGACCAGAAGCGCCGGCTCATGCGCGCGTCTCCAGGGAACGGAGCGCGAGGACGATCAGCACGGCGCCGAACAGCACGAGGAAGCCGATCTCGGGCAGCAGGGCGGTGGGTCCCTCCGCGCGCAGGTAGATCGCGCGCGAGAGGCGGATGTAGTGCGTGGCGGGAAACAGCTCGGTCAGCCAGCGGAAGAACGCCGGCATGTTGCGAATCGGGAACGCGAAGCCGCTCAGCTGGACGAGCGGGATGCTGAACACGACCGTCTTCTGCACGGCCTCGGCGGCCGTCGACGAGGTGGCCGAGAAGAGGAGCCCGAGCGCGAGCGAGACGAGCACGTAGAAGGTGGACACGACGAGGAAGAAGAGGAGGTTGCCCTGCGGCCAGACGCCGAGCGCGACGCCCGCGACGAGGGCCATCAGGAGCACGTCGAGCGCGAACACGGCGCCGAGCGGCAGGATCTTGCCGAGGAAGATCTCGAGCGAGGTGGCGGGCGTCACCTGGAGCTGCTCGAAGGTGCCGGCCAGCCGCTCGTTGACGATGGAAACGGCGGTGATGAGCGTGGTGAGGAAGGAGAGCACGAAGCCGAAGGTGCCGGAGACCATGAACCGCGTGCCGTCGAGCGTCGGGTTGAAGAGCGCGCGCGTGACGACGTCGACGCCGGCCTGACCCGGTACGGGCCGGCGGGAGAGGTCGGTGGTGGCGAGCGTCGCTCCCGTGTGCGCGAGCTGGGCCCGGAGGAAGCCCTCGGCATTGCCCGCGAGCACCGCCTCTCCGCCGTCGTAGAGGACCTGGATCTCCGGGGGCCGGCCGCCCTCCGTGCCCCGGAGGAGCGCCCGATCAAAGTCGGGCGGGATGACGATCGCGACGCTCGCCCGGCCCGACACGAGCGCCCGCTGGAGCTCGGCGCGTGTCGAGACCGGTCGCGGGTCGAACGTGCCCGTCGCCGCCAGCTCGGCCACCAGCCGGCGGCTCGCCGCGGTGGCGTTCGCGTCGAGGACGGCGAGCGAGAGGTGCTTGACCGACGTCGAGAGCACGAAGCCGAAGACCAGGAGCGCGCCGAGCGGCACGACGATGAGGATCGTCGCGGTGAACGGGTCGCGGAGCGTCGCCCGGACCTCGCGGCGGATGAGCGTCCGCAGGCGTCGCCAGCTCATGCGGGAGCCCCCGAGGCGGCGAGCAGGCGCCGGAAGACGTCGTTCATCTGGGGCTGCTGGATGTCCAGACGCGCGCCCGCAGCGACCAGGCGGTCGAGTGCGGCGAGCACCGGGGGATCGAGCGCCGGAACGCGGATCGCGAGGCCGCCCGGGGTCGCCGCCACCTCGCCGGCGAGCGGGCCGAGCGCCCCCGCCGCGGCGTCTCGCGCTGCGGCCGGCAGCGTGACCTCGATGCGGTAGCCGTCGGAGTAGCGCTGGCGGAGCTCCTCGGGCTCCGCGTTGGCGATGAGCCGTCCGGCGTCGATGAAGGCCGCCCAGTCGCAGTACTCGACCTCCTCGAGGAAGTGGGTGGTGACGAAGACCGTGACGCCCGCGTCCGCCTCGTCCTGGATGAGCTCCCAGAAGAGCCCGCGGCTGCGCACGTCGACGCCCGCGGTGGGCTCGTCCAGGAACAGCACGCGCGGGCGGTGGAGCGTGGCGAGCGCCAGGCCGGCGCGCTGCCGGATGCCGGCGGGGAGGTCCTCGGGCTTCTCGGCCTCGGCCTCGCCGAGCGCGAAGCGCTCGCGGAGCGCGCCCCACCGTTGCGCGAGCTCGGCGCCGGCGAGCCCGTAGAGCCCGGCGTAGAACTCGACGTTCTCGCGCAGCGTGAGGCCCTGGTAGAGGCTCACCTTCTGGCCCATGTAGCCGATGTGGTCGCGCACCCGCCGCGGCCGGCGGATGACGTCGATGCCGTCCACCTCCACCGTGCCGGCGCTCGGCCGGAGCAGCCCGATCAGCATGCGGATCGTCGTGCTCTTGCCCGACCCGTTGGCGCCGAGGAAGGCGAAGATCGTGCCCGGCATCACCTCGATCGAGAGGTCGCTCACGGCGGTGAAGTCGCCGAAGCGCTTGGTGAGGCCGCGGGTGCGGATGATCGGCGGGGACATCCCTCAGGGGCTCGAGAGCGCGAGCAGCGTCGACTCCATGTCGACGGGCATGGGCTCGGCGAGGTGCACGGGTCCTCCCGGCAGGGCGGCCAGGTCGCGGAGCACTCGCGCCGGATCGGGCGCCCGCGCGCTCAGCACCTCGACCCGCACGAAGCGTCCGGTCGCCCGGGCGGCCTGCACGTACGGGAGCGCGCGCGCCGCGCGGGCGATGGCGCGGACGTCGTCTCCCCAGGCGCGGTAGAGCGCGTGCGGCACGCCCGCCCTGAGCTCCTCCGGCGTGCCCACCGCGCGCACGCGGCCCGCGTCGAGGTAGACGAGCCGGTCGCAGCGGGCCGCCTCGTCGAGGTAGCTCGTGCTGAGGACGACGAGCCCGTCCTCACGGGCGCGCGCGAGCATCGCCCAGATCTCGCCCCGCGCGACCACGTCCACGCCCGCCGTCGGCTCGTCGAGGACGAGGAGCGCGGGCTCGGGCAGCAGCGCGTTGGCGACGGCGAGCTTCTGCTTCATGCCGCCCGAGAGCTGGCCGGCGGCGCGGCCCGCGAAGGGCGCGAGCCCCGTCCGCTCGAGGAGCACGGACTTGCGCCGGACGAACTCCGCCTCGGGCAGGCGATGCAGGCGGGCGGTGAAGCGGAGGTTCTCCTCGACCGTGAGATCGCGATGCAGGCTGAAGGCCTGCGGAACATAGCCGATGCGCGCCTTCAACCCGGTCACGTCGCCGCGGAGGTCGGTGCCGAGGACGGTCGCCTCCTCGGCCTCGATCACGAGCAGGCCCGCCAGCGCGCGCAGCAGGGTCGTCTTGCCGGCGCCGTCCGGGCCGACGACGCCCAGGATCTGCCGCTCGTCGACGGTGAGGTCGACCCCGGCGAGCGCGCGCCGGCGCCCGTAGCGCTTCTCGAGCCGGCGGAGACGGATGAGCGGCGTCGTCATTCCGGCCCCGCGCCGTCGCGGACCAGGTAGACGTTGCCCTCGGTGCCCGGCTGCAGCCGCTCGACGTCCCGCAGGACGCGCACCTTGGCCCGGTAGACCTGGCCCAGGCGGTCGCTCCGCGTCTCGATCTTCTCGGGGGTGAAGGTGGCCTTGTCGGCGACGAACTCGACCTCGCCCGGCAGGCGCTGCCCGGGCTGGCTGTCGAGCTCGACCTCGACGCGCCGGCCGATCCGGAAGCTCGCGACCTCGGGGACTGGTACGTAGACCTGCACATACTTGTCGGCGGGGTCGAGGACCGAGACGATCGCTGCTCCCGGCTGCGCCAGCTCGCCGGGCCAGATGAACTGCGTCTGCACCACGGTCGCCACGGCGGGCGCGCGGATGGTGTACTTCGCCTCCGTCACACGGAGCTCGTCGAGCTGCGCCGTCGTGAGCTCGCGCTTGGCGCGGAGCGAGGTGAGCTCCTGCTGGGCGAGCGTGATCGTCCGCTCCTCGGCCTGCGAGCGGGCGAGCATCTCGCGCGCCCGGTCGACGGTGCTGCGGGCCTGATCGCGCCCCGCCCGCCGATCGTCGAGCGTCTGGACCGGGCTGATGCCGGTTTTGACCAGGGCTTCCTCGCGCGTGTAGGTGCGCTCGGCGAGCCGCGCTCCCGCTTCCGCCTGCTGGAGATCGGCGCGCTGCGCGGCGACGTCGCGCTGCCAGGTGGCCTGGACGAGCGTGATGCGCTCCTCCTGGGTGCTGATGTCGGCGTCGAGGACGTCGAGCTCGCGCTGCTTGGAGGCGATGCGGGCCTGGATGTCCTGCTCGTCGAGGCGCGCCACGACGGCGTTCGGCGGCGCGGCGGCCCCCTCGGGATACGTCACCTCGAGGACGCGGCCCGTCACCTCGCTGCGCAGCACGCGCTCCTCGCCCTCGACGAAGCCGGTGTAGTGCGCGGGGCCGCGGTCGCGGCGGGCGAACCAGACGGCCGCCGCCGCGACGAGCACGACCGCCACGATCGCGAGGCCTGCCCGGCGGTTCATGCCGTGCGCCTCGCCCGGCGGGTCCCGGGGGCGAGCCGCTCCATGCCGCCCAGCGAGAACTCCGTGACGTGCTCGGCGAGCTCGCGGCTGAAGCCGGGCGGATAGGCCGGCTCGCCGAGCATGAGCAGCATCGCCGGCATCACCGAGCGGTAGAAGTAGGCCTGCGCCGCGACGCTGATCACGCACCGCTCGACCGTCTTCCGATCCAGACCCGGCACGAGCTGCGCGACGATCTCCTCCATCTCGCGCGTGACCGGCCGGATGAACTCGTCGACGATGACGGGGAGCGCCTCGCTCGGGTCGCACATCTCGCGCTGCATGAGCGTGCCGTGCAGGCCGGGCGGCGGCCCGATCAGGATGTCGAGCATGACCTTCACCCGGGCGCGCAGCAGGCCCGCGAGCTCGCGGCGGCCGAGACGCGCCAGCTCGCTCGGCGCGCGCGTGGCGCCGCGCGCCGCGAGGCGCGCGCGGATCTCGGCGAAGTGGGCGCGGAGCACCGCCAGGTAGAGGGCCTTCTTCGAGCCGTAATGGTAGTTGCCCGCGGCGACGTTGACCCTGGCGCGGGCGGCGATGTCGCGGATCTTCGTGCCGTGAAAGCCGTGCTCGGCGAAGAGTGCGGCCGCGGCGGTGAGCAGGCGGTCCTTCGTGGCTCGCGCACCCGCCGGCGTCATGAACGACTGTTTAAAACAAGTGTTCCACTCACGCAAGGGGGTCGTTCACCTGGCGCTGGAGTGCGCCGAGCGGTCGTGCGCGCGCGCGGCACGCTCAATCCGCGCAACGCGCCGGGCGCACCGTGCGTGTCGAGTGCCGCGGCAACCGCTAAGCGATGCTCCGTGCGGCGTGCGCGCGGACCAAGCAGAACTCCGAGCCTCGCGCGAAGTGTCCACCCTGGTACACGCGTTGCTCGACCACGAGGAGATGCCGAAGCGCCACCTCGTCCTCGGCCTGCTGGGCCTCGCCGCGGCGCTGCTCGTGCACCAGGGAAGGGCCCAGGCTCCGCCCACCGAGACGCTCATCTTCCCGGCGGTGGGCGACACCTACGTCGACGCCGCGCTGCCCACGACCAACTTCAACGCCGACGGCCACCTGCGGGCCGACGCCGACCCCGTCCGCATCAGCTACCTGCGCTTCACCGTCGCCGGTCTGAACAGGCGCCCCGTCGTGCAGGCCCGTGTCCAGCTCCAGGCGAACAGCACGCTCGCGGACAGCGGCGGCACCATCCACCGCATCACCGACGACGCCTGGGACGAGGCCACGCTCACCTACGACGCCCGTCCTGCGGTCGACGGGCCGGCGCTCTCGACGCTCGGCCCGGTCGCCACGGGCGACATCGTCGAGTTCGACCTCGGCACGGCGATCACCGCCGACGGCACGTACAGCTTCGCGATCGACAGCGCGTCGCCGGACGGCGTCAGCTACAAGTCGGCGGCCTCGCTGGTCGGGCAGAAGCCGATCCTGCTCGTCACGGTCGCCGCCGGGCCGGCGCCCAGCGTGCGGATCCTCCAGCCGCCCGAGGGCGCCAGCTTCTTCGTCGGCGACCCGATCACGCTGCAGGGAACGGCGACCGACATGGCCGGGGACGACCTCTCCGGCTCGCTCGCCTGGCGCTCGGACCTCCAGGGAGACCTCGGCGGCGGCGCGACCGTCAGCACGACGCTCGCCCGGGGCGACCACACCATCACCGCCGCGGTGACGGACGGCCTCGGGCTCACGGGCGAGGCGCGGCTCCACGTGAGCGTCACTCCGCAGCCGGCGGCCGACACGCCGCCGCTGGTGGCGATCACCGCGCCGCTCGCCGGCCGTGCGTACACGGCGGGCGTGCCGATCCAGTTCGTCGGCACCGCGAACGACCTGGAGGACGGGGACCTCACGGCCAGCCTCGCCTGGACCTCCGACCGTGACGGCACCCTCGGCACGGGCGGGAGCTTCACCAGGCCCCTCAGCGCCGGCATGCACCGCATCACGGCGAGCGCCACCGATGGAGGGACGCTCACCAGCTCGGCCGAGGTGATGATCACGGTCGAGGCGCCGACTACCCTCCAGGTCGTCCCGACCGCCGATGCGTACGTCGACTCGGCTTCGGCGTCTGCGAACTTCGGCGCGAGCTCGATCCTGAGCGTGAATTCTGCGCGCACGACCTATCTTCGCTTCACGGTGAACGGCATCGGTACGCGGCAGGTCGTGCGGGCTGCCCTCCGCCTGCAGGTCGACGGCTCCTCGGCTGCGGCGAGCCCGGCCGGCGGCACGGTGCATACGATCAGCAACGGCACCTGGGGCGAGCGGACGATCACCGCCAAGAGCCGGCCGCTCGTCGACGGTCCCGCCTTCGGCAGCGTGGGAGCCGTCAAGCCGGGGCAGGTGGTCGAGTTCGATCTCACCGGTGCCGTCACCGGCGACGGCACCTACGACCTGGCGCTGGTCAGCCCCTCCGCGGACAACGCCAATTACCGCTCGCGCGAGACGTTGACCCCGCCGAAGCTCGTCCTCGCGCTCTCGGGCAATGCGCCGATCGTCGCCATCACGGCGCCGCCGAACCAGGCGGTCTTCCCGCTCGGCGCCGCGGTCGCGTTCACCGGCGTGGCGACCGACGTCGAGGACGGCGACGTCAGCCCCGGCCTGCAGTGGACGTCGAGCCTCGACGGCGACCTCGGCACCGGCGCACGCCTCTCGTCGTCGTCGCTCCGGGTCGGTACGCACACCATCACCGCCGCGGCGACCGACTCCAACGGCCATCCCGGCCAGGCCCGGATCGCCGTACGCGTGCGCGGCCCGAACGCGGCGCCCGCGGTCACCATCACCGCGCCCGCGGACGGCGCGTCTGCGCCCGCCGGCACGCCGGTCATCCTCGCCGCCACCGCCACCGACGACTTCGACCCCGACCCGAGCGCGAGCATCCGCTGGTCGTCGAGCCTCGACGGCGACCTCGGCGCGGGCGGCGCGCGCACCGTCGTCCTCCGCCATGAAGGCGTCCACGTGCTCACCGCCGCCGTGACCGACTCCGACGGCGCCACGGGCACGGCGAGCGTCACCTTCACCGTCAACCCGACGCCGCCGGTGGTGACGATTGTCGCGCCCGCCGAGGGGACGAGGGTCTTCCAGGGCACGCCGCTGCCCTTCACGGGAACGGCCATCGACGCCACCGACGGCGTCCTCTCGAACACGCTCCATTGGACGTCGAGCCTCGACGGCGACCTCGGCGCCGGCGCGAGCATCACCGCCGGGACGCTCGGGATCGGCACGCACGTGATCACCGCGCGCGTCGAGGACGCCGGCGGTCTCGCGGGCGAGGCGACCCGCACCGTCGTGATCCGGCCGCCGAACGTGCCCCCGGCCGTCACCATCCAGGCGCCCGCGGACGGGGCGGCGCTCCTCGCCGGCCGGCCAATCGTCCTCGCCGCCACGGCCGCGGACGCCGAGGACGGCGACCTCGGCGCCCGTGTGCGCTGGACCTCGAGTCTCGCCGGCACGCTCGGCACCGGAGGGACGCTGACCGTGCCGGCGCTCGCGCCGGGCGCCCAGACGCTCACCGCCACGGTCACCGACCGGGACGGCGCCGTCGCCGGCGCCAGCGTCCACGTCAGCGTGAGCCCCTCGGTGCTGGCCTTCGTCCCCGTGGCCGATACCTACGTGGATGCCGCGACGCCCACCAAGGTCTACGGCACCGCGCCCGGACTGCTGGCCGGCAGCTCTCCCGTGCGCCAGGCCTTCCTGCGCTTCCAGGTGGCCGGCGTCGGGCCCTTCGCCGTCCAGCGAGCCATCCTGCGCCTCACAGCCGGCAAGGGCAGCAGCGACGGCGGCCGCGTCGGCGGCGCCGTCTACGCGCTTGCAAGCCCGGCCGCCTGGTCGGAGGCGAAGACCACCTACAACACCCGTCCCGCGGTCGTGGGCACACCGCTCGCCACCCGCCTGACGGCGATCAAGCCCGGCCAGGTGGTGGACCTCGACGTGACCTCCGCGCTCGGGTCCGACGGCGTCTACGACTTCGCGCTGCTCAACACGAACCGCGACTGGGTGCGCTACCAGAGCCGCGAGGGCGCGAAGAAGCCCGAGCTCCTCCTGACGCTCGAGCCGGACACGGCGCCGACGGTCATCGTCACCGCCCCGGCGCCCGCCGCCGTGAGCAGCCCGGGCGCGCCGGTCACCTTCGCGGGCGCGGCCAGCGACGCCGAGAGCGGCGACCTGAGCGGCCGGATCCAGTGGGCGTCGGACCGGGACGGCGCGCTCGGCAGCGGCCCCACGATCACGGTGGCGACGCTCAGCCCCGGCCCGCACACCATCTCGGCGCGCGTGACCGACCCGAGCGGTCTGACCGCCGAGGCCGAGACGACCGTGGTCGTCGATCACCCCCCGGCGGTCACGATGGACACGCCCGCCGACGGCGCGGTCGTGTTCACCGACGCCGGACCCATCACGTTCACGGCCACGGCCGTCGACGCGGAGGACGGCGACCTCGCCGGCGCCCTCGGCTGGACCTCGAGCCTCGACGGCCCGCTCGGCACGGGCGGCAGCGTGAGCCGCGCGCTCACCGTCGGTCTCCACACGGTCAGCGCCGCGGTCACCGACACGCGGGGTGTCACCAGCCAGGCACGGATCGGGCTGCGCGTCCGCGCGCCGAATGCGCCACCCGTGGTCACCATCGCCGCACCCGCCGACGGCGCCGCCGTGCCGGCGGGCCCCCCCGTCTCCCTGGCCGCCACCGCCACCGACGACTTCGACGGCGACCTGAGCAGCCGGATCGAGTGGAGCTCGGACGTCGCCGGGCCGCTCGGCACCGGCGCGACGCGCACCCTCACGCTGCACGAGGGGACGCATCGGCTCACGGCCACCGTGACCGACTCCGACGGCGCGCCGGCGTCGGCGACGATCACGCTCACCATCACGCCCACGCCGCCGGTGGTGACGATCGACGCGCCGGTGCCGGGCGCGCTCGTGTTCGCCAACCTGGGCGCCGCCTTCGGGGCGAGCGCCATCGACGCCACCGACGGCGACCTGTCGGACCGTCTCGTCTGGACCTCGGACATCGACGGGCCGCTCGGCAGCGGCGCGAGCTTCTTCGCCAACACGCTCAGCGTGGGCACGCACCGCGTGACGGCGACCGTGGCCGACGCGGGCGGCCTCACCGGCGGCGCGGAGCGCATCGTCGTGGTGCTGCCGCCGAACACCTATCCCGCGATCGCCATCGACGCCCCGACCGACGGCGCCGCGCTCTTCGCCGGCCTGCCGCTCCTGCTGGCCGCGCATGCGATCGACGAGGAGGACGGCGAGCTGAGTGGGGCCATCCGCTGGAGCTCGGACCGCGACGGCCCGCTCGGCACCGGGGCGATGCTCACCATGGCGAACCTCTCGGCCGGCGCCCACACCATGACGGCGAGCGTCACCGATGCCGCGGGAGCCACCAGCGCCGCCAGCGTGAGCGTCGTGGTGGGCGCGCGGACGATCGCGCTCGCGCCGGTGGCCGACACCTACGTCGACGCCAGCAACCCGGGTGTGAAGTTCGGGTCCGCCACGTCGCTCTTCGTCGACAACTCGCCCGTCAAGCAGGCCTACCTGCGCTTCGACGTGCGCGGCATCATGCCGCCGTTCACCGTGCAGCGCGCGCGCCTGCGGCTCACGGCCGCCTCGTCCAGCGCCGCCGCCAGCGCGAGCGGGGGCCGGGTGCAGACGATCGTGGCCGGAAACCTCGCCTGGTCCGAAGCGTCCACCACCTGGGCCACGCGCCCCGCGCTCGACGGCCCGACGCTCGCCGCCCGGGGCGCCGTCACCGCCAACCAGGTGGTCGACTTCGACGTGACGGCGGCGGTCCCGAGCGACGGGATCTACAGCTTCGGGCTCGCCACCACCTCGAGCGACGAGGTCGTCTACCGCAGCCGCGAGGCGACCACCGGCAGGCCCGAGCTCCTCCTCGAGCTGCACGGCCCCGATGACCCCGTGGTGACGATCGCCGAGCCGGGGAACGGCGCGCAGGTTTCGTCCGGGCAGGAGGTGGTCTTCAGCGCCGCCGCCGTCGACCGTCAGGACGGCGACCTCTCCCCCCGCATCCAGTGGACGTCCAGCCTCGACGGCCCGCTCGGCACGGGGGCCTCGTTCGCCCGCGTGCTGAGCCCCGGCACGCACACCATCGCCGCCACGGTGACCGACTCGAGCAACGTGCCGGGCAGCGCCACGGTGGTGGTGACGGTCACCTCCAACGGCAACCTCGGCTTTCGGGACTTCACGTACCCGGCTGCGGTCGGCACCGGGATGTCGAACGAGGCCACGGCCCAGAAGCCCGAGAGCCACCTCTGGTTCGTCGACGGCACGTGGTGGGCCACGCTCTACAGCGGCGCCGCGCACGCGCACCACATCCACCGCCTGGATCGCAGCACGCAACGCTGGATCGACACCGGCGTCTTCATCGACGAGCGCCCGATGAGCCGTCAGGACTGCCTGTGGAACGGCGAGAAGCTGTACATGGTCTCGCGCACCGGCTACCTGGCGCCCGGGACCAACCGGCTGCTCCGCTACTCCTACGACCCGACGCTCGGGACCTACGTTCTCGACGCCGGCTTCCCGGTCGAGCTCCCAGGCGGCGGCACCAACTCGATGACGCTCGCCGAGGACTCGACCGGCCGCTTCTGGGTGGCCTACACCCGCAACGGCTCGGTGTTCGTTGCCCACTCGCTCGACGACGACCTGCACTGGTCGGCGCCGTTCGTCCTGCCCGCCACCCAGGGCCTCCCCGTCGCCACCACCACCACCGAGCTCGCGGGCGTCATCGCGATGAACGGGAAGATCGGGGTCTTCTGGACCAACCAGCGGACCCAGGCCGACTACTTCGCGGTGCACCCCGATGACGCGGCCCCGGGCGCCGGCTGGACCACCGAGGTCGCCGTCGCCGGCAGCAAGGCCGCCGACGACCACTTCAACATGAAGCTCGCCGCCGACGGCAGGCTGTGGGTAGTGATGAAAACGAGCCGCAGCAGTGCGTCCGACACGCTGGTCGGCCTGCTCGTCCGCTCGCCCGACGGAACCTGGTCGCCGATGTACACCGTCGCCACCTTCGCGACGCTCGGCACGCGCGGCCTCGTCCAGCTCGACGAGCTGCACCGCCGCGTCTACATCTTCTACTCGCCGTTCCACCAGTCGATCTACTACAAGACCACCGACATGGACCGGATCGCGCTCCAGGGTGGGCTCGGCATCCCCGTCATCACGAGCACCGCGGTGCGCGACATCAACAACCCGACCGGCACCAAGCAGCCGGTCACGCCGGAGAGCGGGATCGTGGTGGTCGCCTCGAGCCCGGGCGATCTCAGCTACTGGCACAACAGGCTGCCGATCTCCCCCTGACGGGGGTGACGCGCCGTCTCGACCGGCGCGGCGCACCCGTTGTAGAGTCCGCGCGCGATGGGCGACATGCTGGCGGGCCGGGTGGCGGTCGTCACCGGGGGCGGCCGGGGCATCGGCCGCGGCGTCGCGCGGGCGCTGGCCGCCGCCGGCGCCAGGGTGGTGGTGAACGACTACGGCGTCGCCGTCGACGGCCGCGCGCCGTCCACCGGCCCCGCCTTCGACGTCGTCGCCGAGATCGAGCGGGACGGGGGCGAGGCGGTCGCCAACCCGGACTCCGTCGCCGATTGGGAAGGCGCTCGGCGCATCATCGGCACGGCGCTGTCGCGCTTCGGCCGCATCGACATCCTGGTCACCTGCGCCGGCATCCTGCGCGACCGGATGATCTTCAACATGAGCGAGGAGGAGTGGGACGCGGTCCTCGCCGTGCACCTGAAGGGGACCTTCAACTGCGTGCGGCACGCCTGCACCCACATGCGCGAGCAGCGCTGGGGCCGCATCGTCACCTTCAGCTCGGGCTCGGGCCTCTTCGGGAACCCCGGCCAGGCGAACTACGGCGCCGCCAAGTCGGCCATCGGGGGGCTCACCAAGGTGGCCGCCCGCGACCTCGGGAAGTACGGCGTCACGGTCAACGCGATCTGCCCGGTCGCCGGGACACGGATGACGGTCAACGAGGAGGTGCGCCGCGCGCGCGAGCTGCGCAGGCAGCAAGGCATCCAGCGCGAGGACCGGGGTGTCGCCCAGATCGAGGAGCTCGACCCCGACGATGTCGCACCCACCGTGGTCTACCTGGCGAGCGAGCACGCCCGCGGGGTGAACGGGCAGTTCTTCCTGTGCTTCGGGAACACGGTGGCGCTCGTCTCGCAGCCGCGCCCGGTGAAGGCGCTCTACAAGGCGGACGGCAACTGGACGCTCGACGAGCTCGAGCGCCTGGCGCCGGCGACGGTCCTCGAGGGCCTCGTGAACCCGGCGCCTGCGAAGGACGCCTGAGCATGGGTCGGCTCGACGGCAAGGCGGCCGTGGTGACCGGGGCGGGGCGCGGGATCGGCCGGGCGATCGCCGAGCTGCTCGCGGCCGAGGGCGCCGCCGTGGTGGTGAACGACCTCGGCGCCGAGGTCGACGGCCGCGGGAGCCAGGCGAGCGTCGCCGACGAGGTGGTCGCCGCGATCCGCGCGAAGGGCGGCCGGGCGGTCGCGAGCTACGAGAGCGTCGCCGACTTCCAGGCGGCCGAGCGCATCGTCGGCAGCGCGGTCCGCGAGTTCGGCGCGATCGACGTCCTGGTCAACAACGCCGGCATCCTGCGCGACCGCATGCTGTTCAACATGACGGAGGAAGAGTGGGACGCGGTCATCGCCGTGCACCTCAAGGGGACGTTCAACTGCACCCGCCATGCCGCCGTCCACATGCGGCAGCAGCGCCGCGGGCGGATCATCTCGATCTCCTCCACCTCGGGCGTGTACGGCAACTCGGGGCAGGCGAACTACGGGGCGGCCAAGGACGGCATCGCGGGCCTCACGCGCGTCGCGTCCCGCGACCTCGGCCGCTACGGGATCACGGTGAACGCCGTCTGCCCCGGCGCGCTGACGCGCATGTCGCAGACGGTGCCGCCGAGCGTGCGGCGGGCGCGGGCCGAGCGCGGGCTGGAGACGGGATTCGAGGAGCGCGGCTTCCCGCTCCGGAACTTCGGGCCGGAGAACGTCGCGCCGTGGGTGGTCTACCTGGCGACCGACGCGGCCCGGAACGTCAATGGGCAGACCTTCCTGGTCATGGCGGGGCTCGTCGCCCTGCTCAACTATCCCGCCCCGGTGCGGACGATCCAGAAGGCGGGACGCTGGACGCCCGAGGAGATCGCGACGATCTTCCCGCACACGCTCGGGATGGATCTGGTCAACCCGGCGCCGCCGGAGACGGCGCGCTAGGGCGAGGGGGAGGAGGCGGAGACGGTGCGGCCGCCCCGTCTCCGCCGGCGGGAACCGTTTCTCAGGACGGCAGCGGCTCGGACTTCTTGTCGGGCACCGAGAGCGAGGACTCTTCCTCACGGTTGGCTTCCATGAGAGCCCGCAGAATCCGTTCCATGACGGTGATCTCGGTGTTCATCGACATCAGGCTGTCGAGCGTGCCGGCCCAGTGCTCGTCCGGTCCGGCGTCTCCGTTGGAGAGCACCGCGAGATGGCGGGCCGTCGTAAGCACCGCATCCGAAGCGAGTTTCAAGTGAACGGCCAACTCGGTGAAGGTCTCGCGGTCGATTATCATCGTTCCAAGCCCCCTCGGGGGGCGGGAAGTAGCGAAAGCGGTGCCAGCGAGGGGTTCCCCGCACGCTCGACGCGGCGGCCGCGCGCGGGTTTCGCAAGGGTTTGCGGACGGCGCCCGGCGGCGACGCTCTTTCTCCATCTTCTCGCCGGGTTGGACTAGCAAGACGGTCGTAGCCAACGGCGCGATGGCGAACCCGCTCCCCGCAGCCAACATGGCGTCGTCCGAGCACGCCCGGCCCGCGCCGCGGGGGCACGACCGTGCAAACCTGCTTTGGTTCGAAACCTGAGGCAGCCGCGCAAGGACCGGCATCACGTTCCGCGCAGCGAGCGCCACATGATGACCCGCACCGGATCGATGCGCACCACGGGATGGCGCGTCGAGTCATCGAGGCGCATCACCTTGTACTGCGCGTAGCGTGCGCGCAGGAGACGGAGCGCGGCGTCATGCGCGGCCGGTTCGGTGAGGAAGAAAGCCGTGCCGCGCACCAGCACCCACGCGAGCCGCGACCAGTCCTCGTCGTAGTCGTCGACGACGAGCGCAGCGCGAGCGTTCTCGCGCAGGTTCTTGAGCCGCTGGAGCTCGCGGGGCGCGCGGCGCTTCGGCTTCTCGTCGGCGATGAAGTAGAGCGCCGCGTCGTCGAGCGCATAGCAGACGGGGACGACATGCGGGGCGCCGTCTGCGCCCGCGGTGGCCAGGTGCCCGACGCGATGCGTCTCAAGGAAGCGACGCGCTTCCTCGCTCCAGACCCCCATAGCGTGGCTCCCGGCCGGCAAACTCGGCCTGCGCCTCGGCGACGATGTCGCCGTAGCGGCCCTCATATCGCGGCGAGAAGTGGAAGACCTGGAGGCGATGCACGCCGGCGGCGCGCCCCAGCGCGCCGGCCTGCGCCGCGGTCAGGTGATAGCGGCGAGTCGCCTGCTCGAGATCCTCCTCCAGGAACGGTGCCTCGCAGAAGAGGACGTCGGCGCCCGCCGCCAGGCGCGTGACCTTGGCGACGTTGGCCGGCGAGAAGAGCGCGTCCACCACGTAGGCGATCTTCTGGCCCGGGGTCTTCACCAGCAGCTCCTCGCGCAGCGCCGCGAGGGGCCGCCGGCTCCCCGGCACCACCTCGATCGGCGTGTCGGCCGGCGCGCCGGCGCGCACGGCGTCCTTCAACGTGTTGAGCCACCGGCCCGGCCGGAGGCCCGAGGCCGCGAGCGCGTCGGCGCGCACGTTCAAGTGCGTGCGCTCGGTCACGGCATACGCCATCGACACGATGCGGTGATCGAGCGGCACGGCCTCGACCGTGAAGACCGGGTCGGCGAGCACGACGCCGGTGAACGGCCGGGGCGGACCGAGCATCTCGCGCTCGAACCGGCGGCGGGCCGCGAAGCGCCAGTCGGTCGTCTCTCGCTCGCCGATGTCGGTCACCTCGATCACGAAGGGGTATTCCTCGGTCAGGTTCCAGGTGTAGCCGGCGAGCTTGCCCTCGACGCAGTCGGCGAGGCCTGCGGGTCCGTACAGCCGCAGCGTCGCGTCGCGCGCGAGGAAGGCGCGCAGCAGCTGATCGAAGCCCATGAAGTGGTCCATGTGGGTATGGGACACGAAGACCGCCTCGATCGGCAGGAGCACGGGCGCGGGCGTCCGGTCGATCCGTCCGAGATCGACGAGCAGCGCACGCCCCTGCCACCGGAGGTTCAGGAGGAGCGCCGGGTCGCCGGTCTGTCCGTTCAGCAGCCGGGGTCGGAAGGTCGACTTCATGGGTCCGCCGATTCTAGAGAGCGTGCCCGCCGCCCGCCAGCCGGTTTGGCCGGACCGACGCCCAGCCGCTATAAGGGGCGCCCGTGTCGCCGGGGCCGCGCGCGCTCGTCTTCGACTTCGACGGCGTCATCGCCGACGACGAGCCGCTGCACCTGGCGGCCTTCCAGCGCACGCTGGCGGCGGAGGGCGTCACGCTCGCCGCCGACGCCTACTACGCGCGCTACCTCGGCTTCGACGACCACGACGCGATCGTGGCGGCGCTCCGCGAGGCGGGGCGACCGGTGACGCCGGAGCGCACCGAGGAGCTCATGGCGGCGAAAGCCGGCCACTTCCTCGACCTGGTGCGCGACGGCGTCCGCATCTTCCCGGGCGTGCCGGAGTTCGTGCGCGCGGCCGCGGCGCGCGTCCCCCTCGCCATCGCGTCCGGGGCGCTGCGTCGCGAGATCGCCCTCATCCTCGCCCAGGCGGGCCTCACCCGCGCCTTCGCCGCGATCGTGAGCGCCGAGGACGTCGAGGAGGGGAAGCCGTCGCCGGCGACTTTTCTCTGCGCCCTGGCGCGGCTGCGCGAGCGGGTGCCGGACCTTGCAGCCGAGCACTGCCTCGTCGTCGAGGATTCACGCGCCGGCATCGAGGCCGCCCGCCGGGCGGGAATGCGCTGCCTGGCGGTCACCAACTCGTACGCCGCCGAGGCGCTGGCCGATGCCGACCTGGTGGTGCGGTCGCTCGAGGAAGTGGGATGGGAGCGGCTCGAGGCGCTGTTTTAGCAAGCTCGCGGCTCGCTCTACGGCTCGAGCAGGATCATGCTCGCCGCCTCGGCCACCATCTCCTGGGCGATCTCGCGCAGCGACTTCTCGGGCGCCTCGAGCTTGGCGACGAGCGTCGAGAGCACGGCGAAGTAGCGCTCCTTCGTCTGGAGGCTCATCGCCGCCACCCGGCCGTCTATCGCCTTGACGAGCCGCCGGTGGGTGGCGCCGATCTGCCGGTCGAGGTCCTTGTCGAGCGACTCGTTCGCGCGCGCGCTCATGGGCGCGGGAGTATAGAGAGGCGGCCCCGCCGGTTCAACGCGAAGACGGTCGTGCTCGGGGTTCTCTTGGCTGCGACTGCTGCGGCCGTCGAAGTCCCGGGAGCGGGCGGTCGTCTCACGGCCGGCGGCTACGTCGATGGCCTGGCGGTCGCCGAGACCGAGGGCGGCAAGCGCGAGCGGCCGCAGGCGCTGCTCGACGTCCACCTGGACGGCACCGCCGCCCGCTGGCTGCGCGGTCGGCTCGAGATCCGCGAGCGCGTCGGTGGACCGTTCGAGGGCGGCTCGGGCGCGGGCCTGTACGACTGGTCGCACATCTACCAGAACCGCTCGCCGTCCACGGAGGTGAGCGAGGCGTTCGCCGACGTTCACCTCCGTCGCGCCGACCTCCGCGTCGGCGTGCAGAAGATGGCCTGGGGAAAGCTCGACGGCATCCCGCCGACCGACATCGTGAACCCGCGCGACTATCACGATCCGCTGGTCCAGGACTTCGAGGAGCGGAAGATCGGCATCCCCGCCGCGCTCGGCACCTACTACCTGCCCGACCTGCCGCGGCTGGCGCTGACGGGCCTGCGCGCGACGCTGGTCTACGTCCCGCTCGCCGTCCCGCCGCGGCTGGCCCTGCTCGACGAACGCTGGTTTCCCCAGAGCCTCGTGCCGCCGAGCCGGGTGGTGGTCTCGCGCGCGACGCTGGCGCGGGCGGGTCTCCCGTCCGCCACGGGGCTCGTCCTCCCGGTGATGCTCCGCACGCAGAACCATCGGCCGCCGCGGCGGCTCGATGCCGGCGCGGTCGCGCTCCGTCTGGGCGGCACGTCGGGGGAGAGCGACTGGGACCTGTATCACTACACGGGTCCCGAGACCGGGCCCGACGTCGACCTCCGTCCGGAGCTGCAGCTCCTCTCGCTCACGCCGCTCGCCGCCCGCGTCGTCAGCCGGCTCCGCCAGGCGCACGACCCGATCCACATGACGGGAGCGGACTGGGCGATGCCGCTCGGAGGCTTCACGCTGCGCGCCGAGGCGGCGTGGCTCGACGATCGGCCGTATCTCCGCCGCTCGAGCGACCTCATCGCTCAGCCGGCCCTCGCGCGGCTGCCGCTGAAGCAGATCACGCGAGAGCTCCTGAAGCGTCACCGCGTCGCGGTGCCGCTCGGCGCCCTGTTTCCTTCCTTCGACACGGTCGAGTGGGGCGCCGGCGCGGACTACCTCTGGCACGGCTACCAGCCGCTCCTCCAGGTGAACCAGATCGCGTTCCTCGAGCCCACCCCTCCGCTCGTCGTCAACGACCCCGAGACCCGCCTCGTGGCCTCGCTCCACAAGCGCTATCTCGGCGAGCAGATGGAGGTCGAGGTGAAGGGCGTGTGGGCCTTCGAGCGGCAGGCGTGGTTCGTCTTCCCGCGGGTATCGTATCGGGTGCGCGACGACCTCCGCCTGCGCCTCGGCTACCTGGCGATCGGCGGGCCGCGGCTGTCGCTGATCGGGCAGTTCCGGGCGAACGACGAGTTCGTCCTCGATGCCCGCTACAGCTTCTGAGCGGTGGAATCCCGGCGCGCGCCGACGCTACGCGAGGCGGGGACCGTGCCCGCGCATCGCGTGCCAGACGGCCCTGACCACGGCCACTTCCTGCCCCCGGTCGAAGCGGTAGTAGACGTGGTATCAACTCCGGCGGAGCAAGACTCGCCGGATGCGACGCATGCCGGTCGCAGCGTACGCCGCTCCGGCCTCGGGAGCGGCCGCAATTCGCCCCAGTGCCTCCTCAAGCTCTTCTATGAAGAGCGTCGGCGCGTCCTGCCTGTTGACCCTCCACCACTCCTCGATCGCCCTGATCTGCGTCTCGGCTCGCGCTGCGACGAGGACCCGCGTCCGACTCACGATCTGGCGCGCTTGAGGTCTGCCAGGACCTCTGACGCCGGACGCACGCGGCCGCTACGGACATCTTCCTCCGAGGCGGCGAGCGCTGCGTGGAGACGGCGACGCTCCTCGTCATCCAAGCCGTCCCACGCGTCGGCCGGGACGAGTTCGATCTCGGTCCCCTCCGGTAGGTCGGTAGGCTCGTCGACCACGATGCGACCGCCCTTCACGCGCGCCTTCAGAGGCTTCATGATCTACCGTAGCCTAGCGCGGGAGGGTGGGAGCCCGCAATCTCGGATATCGCCGGTTCGCACATGATCTCAGGATAAACGCCGTGACTCACGCGCCCGACGTCGTCCCGATCTGCCTGCGCGTCCCCCGCCGCGAGATTGCCTACGTCAAGTTCGTCTTCGAGTCGTACGAGGGTGTGGCGACCGTGCGCACGCTCGACCGCCACCGAGCGACGCTCGTCGTGCTGACCACCAGGGACTTCGAGCGCGTGGCGCGCGCCGTCGTCGCGTCGCTCGCGGCCGAGGGCGTGTGCGAGGAGTCGGCGCCGCCGGCCGATTTCGACGGGGACTGGCTCGGGCCCGACGACGACGCGTGACGCGTCAGGGCTGCCCCGTCCCCTCCGCCGGGACCGCGGCAGGCGCCGGCCGCGCCGCGAACAGCGCGACCACGATGCTCACCCCGTAGAGCACGAGCAGCGGCGCCGCCATGAGGAGCTGCGAGGCGACGTCGGGACCCGGTGTCAGCACCGCGGCGACGATGAAGATGACGACGATTGCGTAGCGCGCCCACGCGATCAGGTGGCGGTGCGTCACCACGCCGATGCGGGCGAGGAAGAAGGTCACGACCGGCAGCTCGAAGGTCGCGCCGAAGGCGAGCAGCATGCGCGAGGCGAACGCCAGGTACTCGCTGATGCGGATCTGGGGGGCCACGCCGATGGAGGTGAACTCGTCGAGGAAGAAGCGGTAGGCGACGGGGAAGACGAACCAGTAGCAGAAGGCGGCCCCGGTCAGGAAGAAGGCAGAAGCCGCGATCGAGAACGGCACGGCGAGACGCTTCTCCTTCTCGTAGAGGCCGGGCGCGATGAAGCGCCAGGCCTGGAAGAAGATCACCGGGCTCGCCGCGAAGATGCCGGCGATGAAGGAGACCTTGAGCTTGGTGAAGAACGCCTCCGTCACCCCCGTGCCGATGACCAGCGCCTCGCTGGGCCGCAGCGCGGCGAGGGGATGGAGGAGGAACGCGAAGATGTGCTCGGAGAACGCGTAGCAGACCGAGAACCCGACGCCGACGGCGACGAGGGCGCGCACGATCCGCCAGCGCAGCTCCTCGAGATGCGCGGTGAGCGGCATCCGCGCGTCGGTCTCGGGACCCATGGGGGCCGCCCCCGGTCAGGTCTGGCCGGAGGTGGGTTTGTCCGGAGCGGGTGGCGCTTGCGGGGGCAGGCTCGCCGTCGCACCCGGCCGGGCGGCAGGACGCTCGGGCTCGTCCTCGCGCAGCGCCTGCGTCTGGAACTCCTCGACGATCTCGCTCGTCTGCCGCCGGAACTCGGCGATCGCCTTGCCGAGCGTGCGCGCGACCTCCGGCAGCCGTTTGGGACCGAGGACCACGAGCGCGACCACCAAGATCACGATCAGCTCGGGCATGCCGATGCCGAACATTCGCGGCGAGGGTAGGCAAAAGGGTATCGAGTGTCAATTGAGCGCCGTCGCGGCTCGTGGGGTGGTCTGCTATCGTCGCCTCGATGACGGGCGGTACGGCCGTCGTTTCGGACGCCCGTATGCTGGCGCACGACCCGGGTCGCAGCCATCCCGAGCGCGCCGACCGTCTGCGAGTGCTCCTCGATCACCTCGAGGACGCACCGGGACTCGTCCGGCTTCACCCGCGCCTCGCGACCGAGGACGAGCTCGCGCTCGTCCACACGCGCGCACACATCGAACGCGTCGCGCGCACGGCCGGAAGGCCGCGCGTCGTCTTCGACCCGGACACGAGCGCGTCCGCCGACTCCTACGAGGCGGCGCGGCTCGCCGCCGGCAGCCTGCTCGTCGGCTGCGAGGCGATTCTCGCGGGCGAGGTCGCGAACGCCTTCGCGCTCGTGCGTCCCCCGGGCCATCACGCCGAGCGGGAGCGCGCCATGGGGTTCTGCCTCTTCAACAACGTGGCGGTGGCGGCGGCGTTCCTCGGCACCAAGGGCATCCGCCGGGTCGCGATCATCGACTGGGATCTGCACCACGGCAACGGCACGCAGCACCTCTTCGAGGAAGACCCCGACGTGCTGTACGTGTCGACGCACCAGTATCCCTACTACCCCGGCACGGGCGGGGCGGAGGAGGTCGGGCAGGGCGCCGGCGCCGGGCGGACGCTCAACCTGCCGTTTCCCGCCGGCTTCGGCGACGCGGAGTACGCCGAGGCCTTTCGCGAGGTCGTGCTGCCCGTCTGCCGCCAGTTCGCACCCGAGTTCGTCCTGGTGTCGGCCGGTTTCGACTGCGATCATCGCGACCCGCTCGGTGCCATGGCGGTCACACCCGCCGGGTTCACCGCCATGGCACAGGCATGCACCCAGCTGGCGGGGGAGAGCGCCGGGGGGCGGATCGCGGCCGCGCTCGAGGGGGGATACGACCTCCGCGCCCTCGTCGAGGGGGTCGACGCCGTCCTCGCCGCGATGCGCGGGACGGGCGGCTCTGCGCCGCCGGCGACGGGCGAGGCGCGCCGCGTCCAGGCGGTGCTGGCCCGCGTGCGGGCTGCCCACGCGGCCTACTGGCGGCTCTGAGCGGTTTCGCCGGGCGCCGTCAGTCCGTGTCGGCGGGCGGCGCCTCGGCGGGCGCGGCCGCCGGCTCGATGGCCTCGGGGGCGCTCGCATAGCGCGTCGGCTCGGTGCCGCTGACGAAGACCTCGAGCTCGGCCTCGCCGCCCGGCACCGCGCGCAGGCCGGAGGCCGGGTCGATCTGGGCGAACGTCACCCCGTCCGGCACCGGGAAGTCGACGACCGGCCGGTCGCCGAGCGCCTGCTTCATGAACTCCGTCCAGATGGGCGCCGCGGCGTGGCCGCCCGTCTCGTGGGCGCCGAGCGAGCGCTCCGAGTCGAAGCCGACCCAGACGCCCGCAAGGAGATCGGGAGTGAAGCCGATGAACCAGGCATCGTGGGTGTCGTTGGTCGTGCCCGTCTTGCCCGCGACCGGCCGCCCCAGCTCCGCGGCCTTGCGGCCGGTCCCGTGCTTGACCACCGACTCCATCATGTTGGTGACGACGTAGGCGGTGGCCGGACTCATCACCGGCTCGAAGTGCGGCCGCGTGTGTCCGAACTCGAGCGGGTTCGCCTCGCTGTCGGTGACGCGGGTGATGAAGATCGGATCGAAGCGCTTGCCGAGCGTGGCGAAGACGCCGTAGGCCCGGACGAGCTCGAGGGGGGTCAACTCGGCGCTGCCGAGGGCGAGCGACAGGTTCCGCGGCAACGTGGCCTCGAGCCCGAAGCGGCCGAGTGACTTGCGCACGTAGTCGATGCCCATGGCGTCGACCAGCCGCACCGTCACGCTGTTCAACGAGCGGGCGAGGGCCTGGCGCAGGGGAGTCGGGCCGAAGTATTTACCCTCGTAGTTGCGCGGCATCCACGGCGGCTGATTCCCGTTCGGCAGCTCGATGGGGGCGTCGAGGACGATCGAGGCCGGCGTGTAGCCGTGCTCGATCGCCGCGGCGTAGATGAGCGGCTTGAAGCTCGAGCCCGGCTGGCGGTGCGCCTGGACCGCCCGGTTGAACTGGCTCCGGTTGAAGTCGTAGCCGCCGACCATCGCCTTCACCTCACCGGTGTACGGGTCGAAGGCGACGAGCGCGCCCTCGACCTGCGGCTCCTGATCGAGCGCGAAGCGCGCCGTCCCGTCCCCGGCGCGGCCCGCCTGCGTGACCGAGATGACGTCGCCCGCCCGGAAGCTCCCCGGTGCGACGCGCGTCTTGCCCCACACGAGCGCGTCCGCGGGAAGCGTGCCCCGGTCCCCCGGCGTGTGCACGACCAGGCCGCTCGGACGGACCTCCGTGACGATCGCGCGCACCGGCCGTCCGGCCTGCGCCGCGCCGCCGGCCGCGAGGTGCGCCAGGAAGGCGTCCCCCTTGCGGGGGTCGAGGTGGCGGATCGGCCCGCGGAAGCCCTGACGCCGGTCGAGCTCGGTGAGGCCCGCGCGGAGCGCCTCCTCGGCCGCGCGTTGCATGCCGAGGTCGACGGCCGTGTAGACCCGCAGCCCGAGCTGATAGGGGGCCGTGCCGCCGTAGCGCTCCTCGAGGAGTCGGCGGACGTGCTCGACGTACCAGGGCGCGGCGAGATAGGTGCCGGGACGGTGCGGCGTGAAGGTGAGCCGCTCCGCGCGGGCGGCGGCGTACTGCTCGGCATTGATGAAGCCCTCGGCGCGCATGCGCTCGAGGACGTAGTGCTGCCGCGCCAGCGCCTGCTGGGGGTGGCGCTGCGGGTCGTAGCGGCTCGGCGCCTGGGGGAGCCCGGCCAGGAGGGCCGCCTGCGCGATGGTGAGGTCGCCGACGTCGACGTCGAAGAACGCCCGGGCCGCCGCCGCGACCCCGTAGGCGCCGGCGCCGAAGTAGATCTGATTGAGGTATAGGTAGAGGATGTCGTCCTTCGAGAGCTTCGCCTCCAGCCGGAACGCCAGGACGAGCTCCTTCACCTTGCGCTCGTAGCTGCGCTCGGGCGACAGGAGGAGCGCCTTCACCACCTGCTGCGTGATCGTGCTGCCGCCCTGGACCACCTGATGGTGCAGGAGGTTCGCCACGAAGGCGCGGAGAATGCTCAGCGGGTTCACGCCGTGGTGCCGGTAGAAATCGGCGTCCTCGGCGGCCAGAAAGGCGAGGCGCACGTGCGGCGGGATGGCCGCCAGCGGGACGAGGTAGCGGCGCTCGACGTAAAACTCGCCGATCAACGCCCCGTCGTCGGCGAAGATGCGGGTGGCGACCGGCGGCTGGTAGCGCAGGAGCTGGTCGACCGGCGGCAGGTCCGTGGTGACCTCCCGGTAGACGACGAATCCCGCGACGCCGGCGGCGAGGAGCCCCGCCACCACGCTCCAGGCGAGGATGCGCCGGAGCACGCCCGCCCGCCGTGGTCGTGCCATCGTAACCGATCGCACGTTACCCGGCGCGCCCCGCGGAATCAAAGCCGGCGCGGTACGGTTGACGGGGGCGCGTCTTTGTCCGTACGGTTTGCGTCGGATGGACTCGAGCGCGCCGCCGGCCCTCCACTGCGCGCGCTGCGGCGCCGCCGTCGACGGCACGCGGCACACGCGGACCGGCTATGTCGTCGGCTACTACCTCCTGCGCACCGGCCGCACGGAAGACGCTGCCGTGCGGCGCCGGGACGACGAGGCGCCCATCACGTACCGGCGCGTGCTGGAGCCCGTCGACGTGGTGAGCTGCCCGCGGTGCTTCGGCGAGCCAGAGGTGCGCCGCCTCTGGCTCGGTTTCGGCGACCAGCCATGAGCGTGAGCGAAGGATATCCATGAGCGTGAGCGAAGGATATCCATGAGCGTGAGCGAAGGATATCAATGAGCGACCCGGCGGGACCCCTGCCGCGCGTCAAGGAGCCGCATCTCGCCGGCCGCTGGTACCCCGCGGCTGCGGACGTGCTGGCGGCGTCGGTGCGTGAGATGCTGGCGAGCGGCGCCCGTCGTCCCCGCACCGACGCCATCCTCGTCCCGCACGCCGCCTACGAGTACTCCGGCCCGACCGCGGCGCGCGGCTTTGCCGCCGCGGGAACGGGCTGGCGGCGGGCGCTCGTCCTCGCGCCGAGCCACTTCGCCGCGTTTCGCGGCGCCGCAGTCCTGCCCATGACCGCCTACCGGACGCCGCTCGGCCTCCTCTCGATCGATCAGGAGGCGCTCGGCGCGCTCACGCGCTGCCCGCTGATCCGTGCCAACCCCGCGGTCTTCGTCCGCGAGCATGCCGTCGAGATCCAGCTCCCCTGGCTGCAGGTGATAGATCCCGGGACGGCGATCGTGCCCGTGCTGGTCGGACGGCTCGACGCCGGTGACGGCGAGACGCTCGCCGGGGCGCTGCGGCCATGGATCGCGCCCGGGACGCTCGTCGTCGTGAGCTCGGACCTCGTGCACTACGGCCGGCGGTTCGACTACCTTCCCGTGCCGCCGACCGACCGGGCGACGGTCGCCGGCGCCGTCGCCCGGCTCGACGGCGGCGCGCTCGAGCACGTCACCGCCTGCGACATCGAGGGGTTCGGGCGCTACGTCGAGTCGACGGGGGCGACCATCTGCGGGCGCTACCCGATCGAGGTGCTGCTGCGCGCCCTGCCGGCGGGCAGCCGTGGCGAGGTGCTGGCGCACACGACGTCGCTCGACGCGAGCGACGAGCACGACCACGTGGTCGGCTACGCGGCGGTCGCGTTCACGGCGGGCTCATGAGCGCGAGCGAAGGATATCGATGAACGTCCCGTTTCTCGATCTCGCGGCGCAGGACCGGGAGGTCGGCCGCGAAGTCCAGGCGGCGGTGGCCGAGGTGCTCGCCAGCCACGCCTTCGTGCTGGGACCGCACGTCGAGCGCTTCGAGGCCGCGATGGCGGCGTACTGCGGCGTGCCGCACGCGATCGGCGTCGCGTCGGGCACCGACGCCCTGTTCCTCGCGCTCGGCGCCCTGGGCGTCGGACCGGGCGTGAGCGTGCTCACGACGCCGTTTAGCTTCTGGGCCACGGCGAGCACGGTCGTCCGCCTGGGGGCCAGGCCGCTCTTCGCGGACATCGACCCGGCGACCTTCAACCTCGACCCGGCGGCGGCCGAGGCAACGCTCGCGGCGACGCGCGAGCGCGTCGTCGGGCTCTTGCCGGTCCATCTCTTCGGGCGGCTCGCCCCGATGCGCGCGCTCGGCGCGCTCGCCGAGCGCCACGGGCTGTGGGTGGTCGAGGACGCGGCGCAGGCGGTCGGGGCGCGGGCCGACGGCGTCAGGGGAGGGGCGTTCGGTCGCGCGGGCTGTCTCTCGTTCTACCCGACCAAGAACCTGGGCGGTCTGGGCGACGGCGGCATGGTGCTGACCGGCGACACCGCGCTGGCGGCGCGCGTGCGTCAGGAGCGACACCAGGGTCACTCGGCGACGCCGTACGTGCACGCGTCGCTCGGCCTCTGCTCCCGGCTGGACGCGGTGCAGGCGGCGGCCCTCGGCGTCAAGTTGCCCCGCCTGGACGGGTGGAACGCCCGGCGGCGAGCCATCGCCGAGCGTTACGGCAGGCTCTTCGCGGAGGCGGGGCTCACCGGCCGCCCCGACGCGCCACTCGTCCTTCCCGCGCCGGCGGGGGAGGCGCATGTCTTCCACCAGTACGTCGTGCGGGCGCGCGACCGCGATGCGCTCCAGGCGCGGCTCGCGACGGTCGGGATCGGGGCGCAGGTCTACTACCCGCTGCCGCTCCACCTGCAGCCGCCGCTCGCCGCGCTCGGGTTCCGGCGCGGCGCCTTTCCCGAGGCCGAGCGCGCGGCCGCCGAGGTGCTCGCGCTGCCCATCTACCCGGCGCTCGACGACCGGGCGGTCGACACGGTCGTCGAGGCGGTGGCCGCGTTCTACGGCTGACGGCGAGCCGGCGGTGAGGCGCGGGGCATGAGCAGTCGATGGCTGGCGGGCGCGGTTGCTCTCGCCCTCTCGGGCTGCGTCGTGATCGACGCATCCGACAGCGGCGGCCGTCCCGATCCCGTCAGAGTGGGCCAGCCGCTGACCTACACGATCGCGGTGGAGGCCATCAGCGCCGATACCGGGGTCGTCCTCACCGACATGCCGCCCGCCGAGGCGGCGCCGGTGTCCGCGAGCGCGAGCCAGGGGACGTGCAGCGGCGCGGCCCCCGTCGTCTGCAACCTCGGCGCGCTCGCTACGGGCAGCCGTGCAACGGTGACCATCGTCGTCGTGCCGACGGTCCCCGGCAAGATCACCAACACCGCCAGCGTGACGAGCGATGCGGGCTGCGGCGGGGAAGAGGACCACCGGCCTTGCATGGCGTCCTTCGTGACCGAGGTCGACGACTGCACGCGCGACGCGGAATGTGCGGACGGCGACGTCTGCACCGCCGACACCTGCGATGCCGCGACGCACCTCTGCGCGCACGCGCGCGTCATCACCGCGATGTCGGACCCCAGGCTGCGCATCGGCGGGCTCGACAGCCCACCGGGCGACGACCGGCTGGCCTTTCGCGGTGCGCTCGCTCTGCCGGCGCCGATCACGCCGCCTCTGGACCCGGTCGCCACCGGCGTCCGGTTTCTCGTCCGGACGCGTGCCGGCGGGGTGGTCGTGGATGCGGACATCGCGCCCGGGCGGTTCGATCCGCGCGCGCGGGTGGGATGGAAGGTCGATCGCCGGGTGCGGCCGACCCGGTGGACGCACGTCGATCGCAGCGCGTCGCCGGCCGGCGGCATCGTCAGGCTGCAGATCCGGGACAGATCCTCGCGGACACCCGGGCTCGTCGGGCTCGTCCTGAGAGCGAGGAAGGGCTCCTACCCGGTGAGCAGCACCGACCCGTCGCTCGACGCCGAGGTCGTGCTCAACCCGACGCAGGGCCAGTGCGGCAGGGCCGTGTTCCTCGCGCCGAGCTGCCGCTTCAGCTCGAGGGCCAGCGTCCTCGAGTGCCGGTGACGTGACGGCCCCCAGCGTTGTCCCCCGGCGGGGCTCCCGCTAAGATCGGCCGCCCCCATGGAGGCGGAGACCCGCAAGGGCCGTCGTCCGCGCCCGAGCCGGGCGAAGGCCGGGCGCACCCACGGCTTCACCGTTCTCGAAGACGTGAGCGCGATCACCGCGCGCTCCGAGGATCTGAAGGAGACCCTCCAGCGCATCGTCGAGGTGGTGGCCGAGCGCACGGGGACCGAGGTGTGCTCGCTCTACATCCTCGACCCGCGCGCGCAGCGCCTGACCCTCTGGGCGACGACCGGTCTCGAGAAGAGCGCCATCGGTAAGGTGACGATGAGCGTCGAGGAAGGCCTGACCGGCATGGTGATCGAGAAGGGCGATCCCGTGATGGTCGTCGACGCCATCGCGCACCCCCGCTACAAGTACTTTCCGGAGACCGGCGAGGAGAAGTACCATTCCTTCGTCGGCGTGCCGATCGCCGAGCGCGGCACGCCGATGGGCGTGCTCGTCGTGCAGACGCTCCGCCGCCGGCGCTTCTCGCGCCACGAGATGCGCCTGCTGCGGGCGATCGCCGGCCAGGTGGGCGCCATCATCGTCCAGGCCCGCCTGCTCGAGGACCTCAAGTCCAAGGAGAAGGAGCGTCGCGAGTACCGCCGGCGAATGGTCGCGGCGATCAAGCGGCTGCAGACCTACGAGAAGACCGCCGAGCGGGCCGAGACGGGAGCTCGCGGCCGCGCCCACGCGCGGCTGGGGGGGCTGCCGGCCGTGCCCGGGTTCGGGCATGGCCGCGTGCATCTCCTCCAGCCCCCGGTCAGCTTCGCGCTCGTGGAGGAGCGCCGGTGCGATGACCTCGAGGCCGAGCGCGAGCGCTTCTGGCGCGCCATCGCCGAGTCGGCTGTGGAGCTCGAGAGCCTGCGCGGCCGGCTCGCCACCCGCTTGCCGGAGTTCGACTGGAGCATCATCGACGCCCACCGCATGATGCTCGAGGATCGGAGCTTCACGAAGAAGGTGGAGGAGGCCATCGCCGACGGGCTGGTTGCCGAGGCGGCGCTGAAACGTGTCGTCGACGAGTACCTGGACGCCTTCGAGCGCATGTCCGCCGGCTATCTCCGCGACCGGGTCGTCGACCTGAAGGACGTGGGACTGCGCATCCTGCGCAACCTCCTCGGCATCGAGGAGCCCGAGCACCCGCTCGCGAAGAACAGCGTGCTGGTGGCGCACGAGCTGACGCTGTCGGACCTGTCGCTGGTCGAGCACGACCACCTGTGCGCCATCGTGCTCGCCACGGGCGGGGTCACGTCGCACGCCACGATCCTCGCCAAGTCGTTCGAGATCCCCACCGTCGTCGGCGTCGAGCACCTGACGGAGACCGTGCACGAGGGCGACGAGCTGATCGTCGACGGCAACTCGGGGGTGGTGTACGTGAATCCGGCCGCCGAGGTGACGCGGGAGTACGAGCGGATCGCCCGCGAGTACCGCGCGTTCAACCGGGAGCTCGAAGGCATCAAGAGCCTGCCGGCGGAGACGCCCGACGGCCGCCGCGTCTCGATGTACGCCAACGTCGGCCTGCTCGCCGACCTGATGTTCGCCCATCGGCATGGGGCCGAGGGGGTGGGGCTCTACCGCACCGAGTTCCCGTTCATCACCTACCGCGAGTTTCCCGACGAGGAGGAGCAGTACCAGCTCTACGCCCGCCTGGTGCGCGCCATGGAAGGCCGCCCGGTCACCATCCGGACCCTCGACGTCGGCGCCGACAAGTACCCCGGCTACATGCGGCTGCCGCGCGAGGACAATCCGTTCCTCGGCTGGCGGTCGATCCGCATCTCGCTCGAGATGCCGGACCTCTTCAAGGTGCAGCTCCGTGCCATCCTGCGCGCCGGGACGCTCGGACGCCTGCGCCTGCTCTTCCCGATGATCTCCAGCCTCGAGGAGATCCGGCGCGCGAAGGAGCTGCTCGAGGAGGCGAAGGCGGAGCTCCGCCGGGAAGGCCGCGACTTCGACCCGAACATGCCGATCGGGATGATGGTCGAGACGCCGTCCGCCGTCTGGCTCGCCACGCGGCTCATCCGCGAGGTGGACTTCTTCTCGATCGGCACCAACGACCTGATCCAGTACCTCCTCGCCGTCGACCGCAACAACCGCAAGGTCGCCCAGCTCTACGAGCCGCTGCACCCCGCCGTGCTTGCGGCGATCCACGAGACGGTGCAGGCGGCCAAGGGGGCGGGCAAGTGGGCCGGCATGTGCGGCGAGATGGCGGCCGACCCGCTCTGCACCATCGTGCTCCTCGGACTCGGCCTCGACGACCTCTCGATGGGCCCGTTCTTCATTCCGGTGATCAAGCGGATCGTCCGCTCGGTGTCCTACTCCGCCGCGCGCGCCATCGCGCGCGACGTGACCTCGATGGGGACGGTGAAGGAAGTGAAGGGCTACCTCTTCGACAGCATGAAGAGCCTCGGCCTCATCGAGCTGCTCGAGATGTATCACTGAGCCGCTACAAGAGGTTCATCGGATCGAACTCCAGGCCGGCGGCGTGCAGCTCGCGGGCGAGCTTCGACTTCCAGGCGCCCGCCGCGTCGAGCGGCTGGTACTCGACGCCGCGAAAGTCGCTGGGCAGCTCGACGCCCTCCTCGTAGAGCGCGCACACCCGATCGCGGGTGAGGCTGGCGATCGAGAAGCCGAGCTCGAAGATCACGTTCTGCCGCGCGCGCGGCCGGAGGGTGCGGCGCTCGGAGGCGAGCGCCCCGACGTCGTCGCCGGTGAGCAGGACGACGGCGAAGGAGACGGGGGAGTGCGCCTCGAGCTTCTCGATCAGCGTTCGGCCGTGAGCTGCCTGCTCGTCGAGCAGGATCGGCTCGAGGCCGAGCTTCATGAGGAAGCGCGCGACCGTCTCCTTGACCGCCACGTTCCGCCCGTGGACGATCAGCACCATTCTCTGCGGCTCTTCCCATCCGGCGGGATCGGACCCGAGCATGAACGGAGAGTGTCCCAAGCGCGTGGCTACCGACTCGAGCTCTCGAATCTCCGCCGTCAGACCGTCGAGCAGGGCGGACCCGGGCACGAGCATGGGCCGGTAGGTCGTCCGTAGATACGCCTCGAGGACCTCGTCGCGAGAGAGCAGAAGCCGCATCAGACGCTGATTGTAGTCGTGCCATGCGTAGTACTCGTCTTCCGCCGCTTGCCAGTCTTGTCTCTCGAGCTGCCCGAGGAGTCGCCGGCCCTGCCGGATCTGATCGAGGACGAGGATCGCGTGGAGGCGAGGCCTCGTGAGGCTCGCACGAATCGGCGGACGCGAGAGCGGCATAGCGCCTCGAACAATCGACGGGTCGACGAAGGTTAGGGTGCTTAAAGCGTGCCAGCCTCGAGTCGCGAGATGCCGCCCGCCCGTCGACGGAGACGATCGGCCGCGTGCCGAGAATGTTGCGCTCATGTGCAGATCTGTGCAGCGGCCAAGCGCCCTGGGCGAAAAGCCGCCAGTTTGATTTTCTATCTGCTGACGCTTTGTGGCGCAGCGCGGTGCAGCTCGGGGCCGGCATTGACACCGTGCGTAAAGCCTCGCTAGAAGACGGAGCGTCGAGCCATCGGCGTCTCGAAACGCAAGGAGGCCTCCCATGTCCGTGCTCGTGGCTGCACTCGGTGGCGCCGTCGCCATCCTCCTCGGGATCGCCTTTCGCCGGGCCGCCGGTGCGGCCGGCGAGCTCGGGGCCCTGGCCGACGCCCTGCCCGGCGCGACGCCCTCCCGCTCGCCCGCCATCGTCTGCCGAACGCTCCGGATCTACTTCATCAAGCCCTCGAAGTACGACGACGCGGGCCGGGTGCAGTACTTCTGGAAGGGAGTGCTGCCCAACAACACGCTCACCGTCCTGGCCGCGCTCAACGACACCTACAACGAGCTGCGGCGCGATCAGGGCGTCTACCTCGAGACGGTCATCTGGGACGAGCAGGTGGACGGACCGATCCTCTCCGCCACGATCCGCGCGATGCAGGAAAAGGCGCTCGAGGACGGCGTCGAGGTCATCATCGGGCTCGCCGGCGTGCAGACCAACCAGTACCCGCGGGGCCGGGACCTCGCCCTCCAGTTCCGTCGCGCCGGCTTCCCCGTGCTCTTCGGCGGCTTCCACGTGAGCGGCCATCCCGAGACCCGCGCCTTCCTGGAGGACTGCGGCATCACCACCGTCGTCGGCGAGGCCGAGACGATCTGGTGCGAGCTGCTCGACGACTACCTCCGGGGCCAGCTGCGGCCGAGCTACAGCGTCACCGACGGCATCCGTGCCAAGACCGGCTCGGGAGAGATCACCGTGCCGGTCATCACCGGCGCCCAGCTCCCGGCGATCAGCGACCCCTACCTCCACCGTTTCGCCTCCTCCAGCATGACGACGCTCGACACCTCACGCGGCTGTCCGTTCACGTGCTCGTACTGCAGCGTGAAGAACGTCATGGGCCGGACGATGCGCGCGCGCGACCCGGAGGCGGTGGTGCGCTGGATCCGCGACGCAGGCGACCGCCACGGCATTCGCTCCCTCTTCATCGTCGACGACGACTTCTTCCGGAGCCCCACCTGGGAGCCGATCCTCGAGGGCATGGCCGCGTACCGCCGTGATGGGCACGACCTTTCCTTCATGATGCAGGTGGACGCCGAGGCGGCGGCCTTCGGCGACCTCCGGCCCGGCGAGCCGCCCTCGTCGCAGCGCCGGAAGTGCGAGCGCTTCCTCGAGCTCGCGGCGGCGGCCGGCTGCTACTCCGCCTTCGTCGGCTTCGAGACCTTCAACCCGCAGAACCTGCTGGCCGCCGCGAAGGTCCAGAACCTGGAAAAGGAGCAGCGACGCCGCAAGGACGAGGCGTCGGATCGGGCGCTCGCCGCCGTCAAGGAGAAGTACCGCCGGGTCGTCCACAACTGGCACCGTCACGGCGTGGCGGTCCACTGCGGCTACATGATCGGCTTCCCTTTCGACGGGCCCGAGTGCGGGCGGCAGTCGGCCGAGTGGCTGCTCGAGGTGGGCGTCGACCTGGCGTCCTTCTTCATCGTGACCCCGCTGCCGGGGACCGAAGACCACGACAAGGCGCTGCGCGAGGGGACCATCCTCGACTGGGACTTCAACAACTACGATTCGCAGCACATGGTCTCGCACCATCCGCGCATGACGACGGCGCAGGTCGTGCAGGCCTACCGGGATGCCTATCTCACCTTCTACTCGGCCCGGAACACGATGCGCTCGCTGCTCACGTTCCACGGGGTGCCCGGTCTCAGCTGGGCTGCCCGCTCGGCGATGTGGCGACAGCGGGCCTACTACTTCTACAGCTACCGCGCGGGTCGGCACCCGATGCTCGGCGGCATCTGGCAGCGGCGGCTGCCGGCAGCGCGGCGGGAAGTGCTGACCGACGAGGAGGCCCGCGGCCACTACCTGGGCGGCGGGATCGTGAGCGCGGAGGGCGTGCGGCTCGGGCTGCCCGCGGCTTGAGAGCGGGTTTTCCGCAACGACGCGCGGGGAATTTCCCGATCTCGCGCCGTCACTTTTGTCTTGGCGCGGCGCGCGGCGGCGCGTAGTATCCGCCGGATGCGCCGCGTGGGACTCCTCGCCACCGTCCTCGCGTCCCTGGTCGCGAGTGCGGCGGGCGGGGAGGAGCGCACCCAGCCCCTGCTCCTCGTCCTCCGCGGCCGCAACCCGCTCGGGCTCGAGCGCTTCATCGCCAGACCGCATCGTCGCTGGCTCGATCCGCACGAGTTCGGGCGGCGCTTCGGGGCATCGCCCCGGTCGCTGCGGAGCGCCACGCGCTGGCTCCGCACGCAGGGCCTGCGCGTGCGCCATCGCTTCGCGGACCGCACCATGATCCAGTTCGACGGGCCGCCGGCGGCGGTGGCGGCGGCCTTCGGCGTGCGTCTCGTTCGCGCGCACGGCCGCTTCCGCAGCGCGCGTCCGCCCCTGCTTCACGCCGAGCTCGGTGCGCTCGACGTGCTCGGGCTCGACGGCGTGCGAGCCGCCCCGCGGTTCGCCGTCGGCCCGGCGGCGCGCACCACGGGAAACCGCTTCTACATCTCACCCGCAGACTTCCGTCGCATCTACGGCCTCGACGCACCCGCCGTCGCCGCGCTTGCCGGCGCCGGCCAGCGGATCAGCATCCCGGCCATCGGCGACGCGGACGGCGCAGCGGTGGCGAACTTCCGCGCCTTCTTCGGCCTCCCCCCGACGACGCTCCACAGCATCGTGGCGGGTCAGGATCCGGGTCCCGGAGACGGGCCCTTCCGGACCGAGGCGACGCTCGACGCCACCTGGGCGGGTGCCGTGGCGCCGGCGGCGCAGATCGAGGTCGTCCGGGGCACCGACCTCTTTCTGATTCTTGCCCGGCAGGTCAACGTCAACCCCGCGCCGGTCATCAGCATCTCGCTTGCGGTGTGCAGCTCGCACGCCGTGCTCCGGCGCCTCGCGCGCGCCGCCGACGCGATCTTCCGGCAGGCGGCCGCCCAGGGCCAGACGGTGCTCGTCGCCTCGGGCGACACCGGAGCCTACAACTGCGGGCGGCGCGAGGTCGACGTGCTGGCCGCCTCGCCGCACGTCACGGCGGTGGGCGGCACGGAGGTCGACCCGCTGCGCGACGACGCCGGCAACGCGGTCGCCTATGGGAGCGAGCGCGCCTGGAACACCGGCTCGACGGCGAGCGGCGGCGGCCGCTCCGACTTCTTCCCGCGGCCCGACTACCAGCGGGGAGGACGCGGCCGCGCCGTGCCTGACGTGGCGGCTCCCGCGGATGATTACCCGATCGGCGTGGGTTCCCACGTCGTGTGCTGCATCGGAGGCACGAGCGCCGCAGCGCCCGCCTGGGCCGGCGTGGTGGCGCTCCTCGCCGAGGCACGCGGCCAGCCCCTGGGGCTGCTCAATCCCACCCTCTATCGCCTGGGACGAAGTCAGAAGCACGGGGGCCCGCGGGTTTTCCACGACGTCGTGCAGGGCTCGACCGGGGTGCGCGTCGGCCGTGCCGTGCGACCCGGCTTCACGGCGCACCGCGGCTACGATCTCACCACGGGCTGGGGCTCTCCCGACGTCCCGGCTCTGCTCGGCGCGCTCGGCGGGTAGAGCCGCTACGGGGCCTCGGGCGACGCCGCCTCGAGCTCCAGGCCGCCCGTCTCCGGCAGGCACGCGTAGGCGAGGACGGCGGCGGCGAGGCCGGCGATCGCGACCAGGGTGATCCCGAGCCCCATGTCGGCGAGCCCAGCACCGAGCGCGCCGGCCGCGGCGAGCCCCGCCATCGCGCCGAGCACGCCGCCCGCCGTGAGCTGCGACGACGCCGTGCCGCGGAGACTCGTCGGAAAGAGCTCCGGCGCCCACGAGCGGAGCACGGTGGTCTTGCCGGCCTGACAGAAGACCATGGCGGTGAAGCTCGACCAGAGCGCGGCGGGCCCGCCCAGAAAGAAGGCGGCCTCGGCCAGGGCGAGGCCCACGAAGAAGACGACCGCCGCCAGCCGCCGTCCGATCCGATCGGTGAGGCGCCCGCCGAACCAGAAGCCGGGCAGGCCGGCCCCGCCCGCGAAGATGATGAGGGCGCTCGTCTGCGCAGGGGACCACCCGTGCCGGCTCATCGGCCAGAACGCCGTGAAGGCGAAGCCGGCGACGTCGTAGCTCATGCCGAGAAAGAAGACGGCAAGCCCGGCGAGCATCCGTCCCCGGTAGGCGGGAGGCAGAAGGCGGCGGGGATGGTGCACACCGAGCGTCCAGCGCCGACTCTCGGGAATCGTGCGGCGGAGAAACGGGACGAGCAGGACCGGCAAGAGACTCACCAGACAGAGGCCGCGCCAGCCTCCGGGAGCGAGCTCGATGAACGCCAGCAGGAAGGCCCCGAGTCCCGATCCGATGGAGTTGGCGACGCCGAGGAGGCCCTGCGCGAGCCCGCGGCGCCCGGCCGGCGTCTCCTCGACCGCGATGACCACCGCGGCGGAGAGCGCGCCCTCCTGAAACATCCGCGCGGCCGCCTGCCAGGCGACGAGCGCGAGCAGCGTCCCGGCCGTGGCCGTCGCGGCGCCGAGCAGCGAGTACAGGAGCACGCAGGCGAGCAGCAACCGCCGGCGCCCGAAGCGGTCGATCAGGTGGCCGAGGACGAGCACGCCGAGTGCGCCCGCACTGATGAACGCGAGCGCAAAAGAGAGCTCGGTGTCCGGCACCCCGAGGTCCCGTCCGATGGGCCAGAGCATGACGCTCACGATCGATCGCCCGTAGCCCTCGAAGAAGATGGCCAGGCCGAGCAGGCCGAGCAGCCGGCGGTGCTCGGCATCGAGCCGCGGCGGTGTGTCGGTCATGCTAGGTAGCTACCATAACGACAGACGGGCGGCGAACGTCCCGCCCCGCGCGTCCCCGTGGCCGGGGGCGCGTTCGTCGCCGGGCGTGGACACGGCGAGCCGTCCCTTGTAGAGGAGCCTGCGATGGACAGGCTCAGGGGACACGTGGCGGTGGTCACGGGGGGTGCGTCCGGCATCGGGCGTGCAATCGCCGAGCGGTTCGCGGGCGAGGGTGCGCGCGTCGCGGTCGTCGACCTCGACGGCGAGGGTGCGGAGCGGGTGGCGGGGGCGATCGCGGCGGGCGGGGGCGCCGCACGTGCCCACCGGACCGACGTCGCGGACAGCGCGCACGTGGACGCCATGTTCGCGCGGGTTGCCGCCGAGTGGGGCACCGTCGACATCCTCTCCAACAATGCGGGCATCGGGCAGCTCTCCGAGCCGCTGCAGAACCACCTCCTGGCGGTCGCGGGCGAGGTGCTCGCCGGCGCGCGCCGCTCCCTCGGCGTGACCTGCCGCATGGATGACGCGGAGTGGCGGCGGATGGTCGAGATCCATCTGTTCGGGACCTTCTACTGCACGCGGGCCGCGCTGCGCATCATGGAACAGAAGAACGCAGGCGCGATCGTCAACATGGCGTCGGTTGCGGGGCTCGCCGGTATCCCGGGCCTCGCCCACTACGGGGCCGCGAAGGCGGGCATCATCGGCTTCACGAAATCGGTGGCGATGGAAGTGGGGTCGGGCAACATCCGGGTGAACGCGATCGCCCCCGGCTTCATCGACACGCCGATGACGGCGGACATCCCGCCCTTTCTGCGCCAGATGACCACGCTGCGCACGCCGCTCGGCCGCACCGGGACGCCCGAGGAGATCGCCGCGGTGGCGCTCTTCCTGGTCTCCGACGAGGCGAGCTTCGTCACCGGGCAGGTCGTGAGTCCCAACGGCGGGCTCTATACCTAACATGACCGGGGGGGTTAACGCCTCCGGGGGCCCGTCCAGTGCTCGCGCGGCTGCGCCGCGCTGCGCGCTTCCGATGCCCCCGGACCCCGCGCCGGGCTCGGCAAAGCCTCGCCCGGCTTCTGGGGCCGCGGCTGGGCCGCACTGGGCTGTGGTGCTCGCCATCATCGGCCTGGCGATGCTGCCACTTGGCTGCCGGCGGGGGCGGGAGGCGCCGCTGTTCACGGGCGAGCCGTACCTCGCGGTGTGGGCGGGTGACGCGGATCGGAAGAGCAGCGACTTCCTCGCCATCCTCGACGCCGATCCGACGTCGGCCACCTACGGCAAGGTGCTGCGCACCTATCCCGTGCGCTCGCGCGGCAACGAGCCGCACAACGTGAACGTCGAGCCGCGCGCCGATCGCCGTCTCTTTGCCGGTGGGCTGCTCACCAACCGCACCTTCGTGTTCGACCTCCGGCAGCCGCTCGCCGGAAAGCTCGTGGCCGTCGACGACGCCGGGCCCCAGCGGCGTCTCTGGGGGCCGCACGACTTCGTCTCGCTGCCGAACGGGCGCGTCGCCGTGACGTGCGTCGATCCCGCACGCTACCGGGGCGATCCGGTGGAGCTGGTGACGGCGGCCGGCGGGCTGCTCGAGCTGACGTCCGATGGGCAGCCCGTGCGCGAGATCCCGGCCCCGGACCCGGCCGCCCGGGGACTGATCATCGCGCCCGCCGGCGCGGCGGCGGCGCTGGCGCTCGACCGCCTCATCACGACCAACCGGGGCCACGGGTACACCGCGCTCACCCGGGGCGAGGCCATGCCGGGCATCAGCGTCCAGGTCTGGCGGCTCGAGGATCTGCGGCTGCTGAAGACCGTCCTCCTCGAGGCCGGCGCCCGCGGCGAGGAGAACCTCGCGCCGGCAACGGCGCGCTTCCTTCACCGCGAGCCGCTGGTCTACGTGAACACCGCACAGGGCGGCGCGCTGTACGCCTCGGATTCGGTGCAGACCTCGGTGCCCGCCTTCCGGCTCGTCTACGACTTCGGGGCCGATACCCTGGGGGGCGACGCCGCGGTCACGCCCGACGATCGCTGGTACGTCGAGACCCTCACGGGCCGCAACCGCCTCGTCACGCTCGACCTGGCGGACCGGTGGCACCCGAAGCCCGTGGCGGCACTGCGCTTCGACCGGGATCCCGGCGACACGAACCGGGCACGGGCCGGGGGCCCGAGCGCGCTGGCGATGAGCGCCGACGGGACGCGCGTGGCCGTCGCCGACTACACCATGGACGTGCCGGGCTACCAGCACGACGGCGATCGGCGCGTGTACATGGTCCGGCTCGACCCGACGACCGGGCACCTCTGGTTCGACGAGGGCTTCCGCGACGAGCTGACGGGCGAGGTCGGCATCGACTTCAACCGTGCCCGCTGGCCGCACGGCGACACGGGACCCGCGCGCCCGCACGGGCTTGCCTTCGTCACCCCGGAGCCTCCGCCGCCCGAAGGCGGGCGGCCCGCCGCGCGCCCGTGACCGGCCTCACGCTGCGGGCCGTCGAGCAGCGCGACGTCGAGCGCGTGGGCGACGTCAACTTCGTCGCCTTCTATCGCGTCGCGGTCGCGCACGGCCTGGCGCCCGGCATCGGCACGCCGGCCGAGAGCCGCGGCTACATCCGCCACCTGCTGACCATCGACCCCCTCGGCGGCACCCTCGCCGAGGAGGACGGCGAAGTCGTGGGCCTGTCCTGGGTCCATCCGCGCGGCCCGGTCGCCACCATCGGCCCCATCGCCGTCGATCCCCGCGTGCAGGGCCGCGGGATCGGGCGTCGGCTGCTCGAGCGTGCCATCGAGCTCGGCGGGCGTGGCGTCCCGCAGGTGCGGCTCGTGCACGAGAGCTTCAACAGCCAGGCCCTGGGCCTCTACCTGCACGCCGGGTTCCGGGTGGTCGCGCCGCTGCTCGACCTGGAGCTTCCGCCCGCGGCGGCGCTGCTGCCCCCGAGCGCTCCGCGCACCGTCGTCCTCCGTCCGCCGACGTCCGACGACCGTGTCCGCCTGGTGGCCCGCGATGCCCGCGCCTTCGGCGCGCCTCGACCGCAGAACGTCGACCTCTATCTGACGCGCGGCCGGGCGCTCGTCGCCGAGTCGGCCACGACGCTCGCCGGCTACGCCTTCGGCATCGGCTTCCGCGGCACCGGGTACGTGGGCTCGGCCTCCGCCGACGACCCCGGGCTCCTGCTCGCGCTCGTCGTGACGCTCGCGGCCGAGCTCTCCGCGCGTGGCCTGGCGGTTCGCACGTTGGTCCCCGCCGCCGACCGCCGGCTGGTCGACGGACTCGCCGCCGCGGGCTTCCGCGTCTTCCGCGCCTGCCACTACATGGCCCGCGGCGGCGGCACGGCGCCGCCGCCGAACTACGTGTTGATGAACGGCGACATGATGTGAGGGGCTAGGAGCGCGACCCAAGATATCTTGGGTCGCGAACCGGACGCGAGGGTGTTCCGTCGGGATCACGCCCGACTGTCCTGCCGCGGCTGGCGAAGC